>Ga0315914_1000250_pt1 | contig 58824 bp, 29 predicted proteins | sample MpolenodulesMG_FD_203920 | JGI IMG/M metagenome (GOLD analysis project Ga0315914, IMG submission 203920) | Medicago polymorpha root nodule microbial communities from Los Angeles, California, United States - elongated nodules | ecosystem: Host-associated > Plants > Roots > Nodule | place: USA...
ACAAATCTCATAATCTGCCACTTTTCAACACCACTTGTTAAAACCCACACTATCTTGGATTGCACGTGTTGATATAATAAGGGTAGAGAAAATGGTTTTGGTTGTCACCAAAGTGACCAACTTCTTTATACTTGGGTTGCTTTTTTGCAGGAAATGCATTGGAGTATAATAATAACTCAGGTTGAATTAACTCACGCAAGGCCATTTTCGTCAATTCAGCTGGACGCGAGCAAAATGTGTAGGAGGAAGAGCAGAAATCTAGCTGTTTTGGGAGCGTGGGTATGCGTTTTGGTTTATTTCGTTATGTATACTCCGGCCTCACTATTTAGGGAATTTTAGCGAGTTTTTAAGTTGGTGGTTTCCATATATATGCGGCGCCGATTGTATTTTTTTCTTCCTTTCCGCGAGTTTTTTATGCGCCTTGCATTTACGCGACGAGAATAAATTTGCCATTTCAAAAAAAATATATAAGTAAGGCATTTATGTCATACATGTGTAATTAGTTGTTGTGCCTGCCTTTAATTAAGCCAACGGATATAATTAAGTCAAATTTGCTCATAAAAAAAGTCAAACGCTATAGCTATTCTATGGCGCACAAAAGTGTACGTACATAACCAATAGTGTAGCATATCACTGAAATAACAACACAACTATGGTTCCTAGGTAGTCTACAACACAGTGACGCAATATCATATATTTCGTGCTAATACAATACTCCTTCCGGTCTCAAATATAAAAAAATATTCTTTTTTTAAGTTCATTGAATAGTTAATGTATCTGGTCTACATTGTAAAACAAATACATTAATTATTCAATGAACCTAAAAAATGAATCTTTTCTTATATTTGAAACCGGAGGGAGTACATACAAACTCAGGTTGTCTCAAAGTAAATACAAGCAAACATAAGTCCCAAACAGATCATAAACTAGATATATCAGGGCAGTCATATGCAGCAAGAAAGCAGTTGACCAATTATTTGTCTACTGCAACAATATTTCACAGAATCAAATGCATTAATCTTTGGAAAGAAACATATATGAAGCAATGTTGTTGTTATGGTATATATTCATCTAAATGAAGTAGAGAGTAGTATCCAACTAGTGTAAAAGTAATACACTATTTACTTAGATGAAAGAATTGAGATAAACAAATTCAAAAAAGTATACAATATAATACTCTTTCTGTTATTTAAGCAATATTGCAAAATCTATAATGTCACCAAAACCATTGTAAAGTAACTAAAATAGAAAAACTATCATAATGAAAATTGCATTTGAAAAATGATTGGAATTCTACTTATTTTGCTTTTCCTTGGTAATCACAAGTCCACAAATTGAACAACAGATTTTCTCAAATATCATACTCCCGATTCGCTTGTGTGATTGAGATGAAAATCATTAAGTCAGTGAGTAGCAATCAAGTAATGTATCTAATGAAATAAACTATCTTCCAACTACCACTAGACTAAAGCACCAAATAGAAGTTACAAAACCAGTAAAGAGAAATGCTCTTTTAAGTCTAAAACATTTTTGACAGATTTGTGACAAGCGAGATAATATTATGACACTGATGCTATCAAACATAAGCAAGCGGAATAAATCAAACATAAGATACTAATTCCAACAACAACAACAAATAACAAATGATACAATGATGACAAATTGAAGGACATGATCTCGCAGCTATTCACTTAACAACTGAACAATGTTGAAGGTTAATTTGAAGGGCGTTGAGTTTGTGTGGAATAAGTTGTTTCGCATAAATAAGTTGATTTGAATAAGTTGTTTTGAAAAAAGATATCTTAATAAGCTGTTTTGCATAAATAAGCTGTTTTCAATAAGCTGTTTTCAAAAAGAAATCTTAATAAGCTGTTTTGGATAAATAAGTTGTTTTTTAAAAAAAGATCCTAATAAGTTGTTTTGCATAAATAAGTTGTTTTGAATAAGCTGTTTTTTAAAAAGAGATCATAATAAGCTATTTTGCATAAATAAGCAATTTCGAATAAATTGGATTTAAAATAACCAATAAAAAATGATCCATTGGATTTTTAAAATAAGTTGGATGGATTGGACCCATCCATATTTTTTAATGGATGGATAGAATCCAATCCATTAATAAATTGTTTGACAGATGGATCGGATGGATTTTATAGTGGATGGACCGGATGGATATAGATTTGATGGATCCAATTGCCACCCCTACTTCGAACCAGCAAGAAACAAAGACAACTCGGCCGCATGTTGATCATTCAGAAAATAAGCGTGACTAAGATCCAAATGTTGTATACATTGACACTTGGATAACAGCGAGTAAATTCCATCGATAAAGTTGGTTAGTCTAGGAAAAGGTTGACCGATGTTGAGTTTTTCAAGAAAAGGGAAACACTCTGCAATGAGTGATAGGTTGTTGTTACGAAGAAAACTGAGGTAACAAGTGAGAGAGGTCAAAGTTGTAATCTTTTGTAAAAAAACTCGCAACCCATTTGAGGGAAAGATGCGTAGACCAAAGATATCGAGCGATGTGAGTTTGTTCAATGGAAAATGAGAGATATTACAGAAAAGGTTGTTGAGGTCATGGTTGACGTTTAATAGCAAGAGACTGAGGGATTTGAGGTTGGTGAACCTTTCGAGGAGGCGACCGAGGATAGGGAGTGCTGCATTTCTGACATGGATTGAGAATTAGAGCCGGTCCGAGATAGAGAGGAACCGTTTGGATACGAAGGATGCAAAATTCAAATCAACTTTAACGATGAATCTAAAGATACACTCCCAACACTCGTCAAGTAGATCTGAATGTGTTGCTGCCACGGTTTGTTGTGAAGATTTCTTCATTCTCACTGTGAGTTAGGGTTTTGCAGAGAGGGGTGAAAATTGAAGAAAGTGTGAATTGAGAAGTTGAATGGAAGGTAGGATGAGTGAAAATTGAAGAAGAAGATGAAGAGAGAGAGGTGAATCGGAGGAAAACGATGATGAAGGTTTGTTAGGGTTTCGAAAATGACATCAATTAATAATGACGATGGTAATTGGTAAAGTAATGCTTCGAAATAAAACGATGTTGTTTGTCTCTTCAACTTCTAATAGTGAAGGTATTGCAATAGGCTTATTCAATCACCCGGTCCCTTAACTTAATTGATTGTCTCAATTTGGTACAGAACAAAACATAAGGGACCAAATTGATACAAATTATAGTTAGGGGACCAAATTGAGACAATCAATTAAGTTAAGGGACCGGGTGATTGAATAAGCCTATTGAACTAACATAAATTTATAGTAAACCATCAAATTTGTCTTTGCACCAAATTCTCAATTTGGTCCTGATTCTATTAATGACTTAAAATGGTCAATGCTTTGTTCGTTTTTTAGTTAGGTCCCTCCGTTAGTTTCCTTCAACACCGAATCAGCCGGGCCTGCGTCCTTTAACTCCAAATCAGCCTTGATTACAGCTAAAAATGGTGATTTTATTCTATTTTATAAACGTTTGACAACGACATGGACCATTTTGAGTTATTAATAGAGTCAAGAATCAAATTGAGAATTTGATAAAAAGACAAGGACCAATTTGATGGTTTACTTTACTCCATAAATTTATGAAAAATAGTATATTATTACAATAGCTTATATAAATAAATAAAAAGGTTAATAGTTATTTTGATTCTTGAATGTGTAACAAATAATTACAATAGTCTTTTAATGTATTGAAATTTTAAAATAGTATTTGATTGTACACTTTGTTAGTCAACTTAGTCTCTGATATTAAAGTACTTCGTTAATATTCATATTAGTACTTCAATATATTTATTTATTGTCGTATCAGTCCTTATAAAATATAAATACCTACTTATTTTCATTTCAGTCCCTGTAAGAAAAGAGTTATTGTGAGTATTGATGGATTATTTTAACATCGGAGACTATTTTAACTAACAAAGTGCACAATCAAGTATTATTTTAAAATTTTGATAATTGAGTGACTATTGTGACCACTCCTTACAAATTCAGGAACCAAAGCGACTTTTACAAAATAAGTGTTTATGTTAATATGTTAATTAATAAATTCTCTCTAATGAAAATTAGATTATTTTAAAAATAAGTTCATCCAAAAGAGCTCTAAGTTAGTGTAACATTGCACTATGTAAGAATCTGAGTTTCAACTATGGAATAATAAACTTTAAATGGAGGCTGATTGATAAAAAAAAATGAATAATTCTTCAAAAGTAATAATTTATGAACTTTTTAAAATGAAAAGACAATTTATACATAAATTATCACTCTTTTATCAATTTAGTTTGTGAATTCTTAAATTGTGGAAAATACATCAATTTAGTCTCTAATTTACTTTCTATGGATTATGTATGATTAATGAAATTTTGAATGGATTATATATGGATGTTTAAAAATTGAAGTGTTTTGGCAATTAAAAAAAAGTTATTTTTTGCAAAAAAAATATATAAATTAAGAAATTCTTCTTCAAAAAAAATTAATTAATTAAAAAATCCATGGGTATCCATAAATACTCACGGTTACCTTAATACCCGCAGGTATCTGCATAGTGGGTACCCACGAGAGAATGGAGCGGGCACAGGTATCATATTATTGAACGGGGCGGGGGATGAGTATCACACTATCTGTACTCATGGATACCCATTGACATTCTTACTCTAAACTATAATAGTTGAATAAGAGAATAGTTTAAAGATCTTTTAATTTATATTAATATTTTATAGACTAAACTAATGAGAAAGTAATAATTTAAATATTAAATTGTTTGTTTGTTCAATTTGATGATGAATTCTATACTATTTTTTAGACAAATGTTAATAAAATAGCCCAATAAATATAACCCGACCCAAATAATTATGTTAATAATATAAATACAACAGTTAAACTCTTTATTAATCTCTTTTTCACTTCAAAATTTCGAAATTTTGAACTTTCCCGGCAATAGCTTTTTCACTGCTCAACACAAAGGTTAATCTCTCTCTCTCTCTCTAGGGTTTCGATTTTCACCTCATAATCAAATCCTTCCACTGTGTTAGGGTTTCGTTCACTTCAATTTCTCCTAATTCTAATTCTCGTTTCGATTCTGTTTAAAATTGTTGATTCCGATGGTTTTCTGTTATTAATTTTACTTTTTTTTTTCTTGCCGAATCCGATTGTGCAGGTTGTAAGGTTGAAGGAATGGATCGGGTGGTTGCAACAGTGAGCGGTTACCGTGAACCCAACCGATTCAATCTTATTAAGCTCATTTCGCGTTCCGGTGCCAGTTACGTTGGAGATATGTCGAAGTCAATTACGCATCTGGTTAGTTAGTTTCTTCGTTTTCGTTAAAGAATTTAACTTTTTGATTGTTTTGTAGTAAGATTGCTTATATACAGTGTTCAGATCTAACAAAATCTAACTTATTTAATATTTTTTGCTATATTGTTAGTGATGAATTGGGAAAAAAAAATGATTTTTTCTGATAGAACTAATTATAATATCAATTTGTTCAAATTCCGCTACATATGAGTGCTATAGGCTATAGCGCTGCAATTTCACAATATTTTTTACTAAATAGTGTATCACTGAACTATAACGATTTGTTCAAATTCCGCTATGCAATAGAGTTATAGCTCCACTGAAACCTCTATTTAACAACACTGATTATAGGAGGCTGATGCTCCACATTGAGTAGTAAGCGTCTACGAGATGCTCAGTGAAGTATTGAAGTGGCTTAATTTTTTTTGTCTCCTTGGTAGCTAGCTTTTAGAAAAGAGTTCTCCAAATGTTTAGATACTTATTAGATTCCTTTAGTTTCACATCCACACAAAGGTAATAAATGGATTTTTATTTCATTGGGCATTATGTATTTAACTAATTACAGGTTTTTCATATATATACATTTGATGACATTTGTTTAATCGCATTTTGTTTTCTCGTTCTGTGTAATCGAATATTGTGATTGAATGTTCAGGTGTGTTGGAAGTTTGAAGGAAAGAAGTATGACATTGCCCGTAAGTTAGGAATATATATAGTCAACCACCGTTGGGTTGAAAACTGTGTAAAGAAAGGAAGGCGTGTCCCAGAAGATTCTTATACCTTGCAAAGGTGATTTTGTTTTCTCTTTTTTTTTTTTGCTGCCCAATTATTGTAGAATTATACCAAAAATTCATTGGATTTTATAAAATTATCAGGGCCTTTTGATAGAAAAAAGACAGCACCATGGGATTGTGTATGTTTGTGTGTGTGTGAATTTAAATGACTGTTGGAAATGCATAAGCTGCTCAATTTGCTGTGACAAGTTTTGCTTTGAGTCATGCCTGGTTTAAACTGAAATTTACTTTTACAGGTATAGAACCATTTGTAGACCTGAATCTAGTAGCTTAAATTTTAAGATAAGTTTGTTTTTGAGTGTTGTTAGTGCTAAAAGCCGACGAGTTAAACCTCACTGGTTTATGTTGTCGTATGTTCCGTATATATTATGTTATGTGATGGGCTTCTCTGTGTGGAGTCTGAGTTTGCTGAAGGTTGTTTTGTAGTTTGAAGTTTGGCATCATTGACCTTATTAACAAGTAAGACGGTTATTTTGATTGGAGTCCATGTTACTGATGCTTCCCTTTGTTATAATCTGCCGTATCATTATTATTTTCAGTGGACATGAAGTAGGGCCATTATTAATGGAAGTTCCAGTCAATGTTCAAGCAAGTACCTTATCCAAGAATAAAGTGGTCAGAGGCAGATCATGTGATATTGTGTCCGAAAGGCAAAATACTGACTTCAGTTCCGGGGTCTGTGGAATTTCTGTTTTGGAAGATTCTTCTTTACTGAAACAGGTAACAACAGGCTTTTTGCTATTTCTGTTCCCCTCTAGCTCCTCCTCAATCGTTATATGTTTTTTTTAAGAATTCAACCGTTATATGCAATGTTCATTTTCGTGTTTCCAAGCATGTTCTGAATTCTGATTCATAAGTATGTTGCTTAGTTTTCTGAATAGGGCTCAGCTTTCAGGAAGTGATATGTGGTGTAATTAATACTCATGTTAACAGTTAATGCTTAACCATTTTCTAAACTTGTTATTTATGCATGTGTGTCTTTAGGTGTAATAACAAACATAAGAATTTTTTTAATACCATACATAGAAGGGCATTACAATCCTGTAGGTGCATTATGTTATACAATGGACCAAGTAAATGAATTATGTTTATGTTCTTCTGGATTCTCCGTTAATCTTGTGTCTCTACTTTCCTTTTTTTAAGCATGGGGAGTCAAGTTCATATCCTCCTAGACTGTCAAGAAAAGGTAAAAGAAATAGAGGAAATGATGTTAGTACCACGGCTAGACATTCTCGTAAAGGAAGAATGGTTGTGAAAAATGATGGTGAAGTGTCGATGGCCCCTATAATTTTAGATTTAAGCACAGACGACCAGCTTTGCGAAATAGATTGGCAAGACACTGATGCTGCAGCTACATCCACCCTTTATCGCCATGTCAATATTGACAATATTCAAGAAAATAGTGAAGGACTTGATGCTGGACTATCTAGTCAAAGTAGAACTATCGATGGAAGTTCAGATGGCATTGAGCAGAGCCGAGATTCAAATCATATATCTACTCTCAGAAATTCAAATTTGTTTATAGAAGACCCCCTTCCTCTGACACAAACATCAGCAGATTTATGTTCCAGTGCTGCTGAAAAGTTCCCTGATGGTGATGTGGTTGATAATTTTGATGACTCCCCTACTTCAAATGAGTTGTCATGTGTTATATGTTGGACAGATTTCAGTTCAACAAGGGGGATTTTGGAGTGCGGACATCGGTTTTGTTTTTCATGCATCCAGGGTTGGGTTGATCGCAGAGTATGCCTTTTTTCAATATCTTTTTATTATTATACATCAAAGCCTATTAATTGATTAGTATAGTCTTGTCTTTTCTTATGCTGGCTATTTTCTTTTGAATGAATTTGAAAGTTGGTTATATGTTTTATTATCCTTTCATTCTTACCGAAAAAACATAATTCAGCTTTTATTCAACCAATAGTAATTTGGTTTCTGTTTTCTCATTGGGATTTTGAGGCTCCACATTGCTGACATTGTTAGGCCTCATTTTATTAGTTGAATTGAATTGTTATACAAATACAAATATGGCTCCCTTTAGTTGTTTTCAAAAGTGTGTAGTTATAGAGTTTAGTCATAACTCCTTTTTAGATTTCTGATGTGCCATCAGTTTTTGTCAAATAATTGCTTATGTTTTCTTTACATAGCTGATGGCACATGGGACTTGACTTTATTAAATGTTCAATTACATCAGCTATGGCACAAAACTCACCATCATGAAACTTAAATGACTTTCAAATAAATTACAAGCTTCTCATTCCAGTACATCTTCGAGTTTTAACTGTGAAAAGATGTTTTAACATTTTAGCTTTATTTCATGTATATTTTTCCAACCTAATGCTAAGAGAATTTTGTTGTTGCTGTAGTATTTTTGTTTATTTTAATTTTCCCTTACAATAGGTTATGGTTTATATATGGAACTTTGAATTGAATATGTAGAACTCATTTGACAGTCTTGTATAGCTTTCCTCTATAGATGTCATTTTCAATGTTTCTTTCATTCTCATTATTGTTTTTCATATTTATAGAAAGCAATGGGGAAAGTTTCAAACTGTCCTTTGTGCAAGGCAAGTATTATGAAGATCATGAAAGTTGAGCATGCAGACACCACTGATCAAAAAGCATACTCCCAGACAATTCCATGTGATTACACTAGCTCAGATGTTTTTATCCCCATTGATCAAGAATTTCCAGACAATAGCTTAGAGGTATGCTTATCTGTATTAAACTATATTTATTGTTGGCGTATCCTTAATTTTTTTTTTAATATTCTCATACTAGTTTAAAATTTAAATCAAATAGTAGTACTTATGCATTTAATTTTGTGAATGATGAATATTTGGATAAGATTCTTTCATTCCAACACGAAGAATGAAAACCAAAGAAAAAAATTTAGAGACCAAAACTAAAATTTGCTCATTTAATGGGACAATAACATATTTAACCTAATATTTTATTCAACAATGCACTTCTGATAATACGTTAGAATAACTCATTAATCTTTATTGTACACATTTTGGCTGGAAGTTTATGCATTACTGGAATATAATTTGTGTCATTTTGTGACTTGTATTTTGCTTATACAGTCCTCAGGTGCTTGTGTAATTTGCGGTGGCCGGGAACCAGAAGATCTACTTGAGAATTGTGATGTTTGTCGATGTCGAAGAATTCATTCTTATTGCATGGACCCTCCATTACGACCATGGACATGCACTTCCTGCAAGGAACTTCGAATGCTTTATCGTAACCGCTTATATTAGTAAGCACTTTTGTATCCATCCCTTACTACGACTCATGGAACACCCAAGTGTTTGGAGTTAAATGATGTTTTAAGAATATCGCTAGTATGAAGTTTGTTGTACTTGTGATTGTGAGGATAGCTTTCACATGCTGTAAAATTCAAAGCAAAACTGTAGTATTTTAAGTGACTTCAAATTGTCAACATCTGTCGATTCAATTTGATTATCTGTTTAGGAGTAATCTCGCCGTGTGATTTAACATGAGTTGAGAGAGTTCAACTGAACTTTCACTTTATAATTCTGTTCAATTGTAAGCACATGACTGTTGAAGTGGAACATCACTAAATAAAGGTGACAACATAGGCATCCTTTATATATGTTAGGTTCTCCATCTAAATCTAAATGTGTTGGATTCATGAAAAATACTCACATGTATTTATTTATAATTATAATATCTAAATATCAGAATTGAATCTGATAGTATCATTGTTGCCTCGACTTTGTTCACGGATGCCTTCAATGATGCTCTTACTCTGAGGCAATAGAAGTCTGAAAGACGAATAAACTTGTTTGCGACTTTGGCCTCAATCTTGTGATTGAATTGGAATATCAGTCCCTTGTTCATGTTCTCAACTCAAGGAAATGCCTCGGATTGTTGAGTGCAAGTGATAGTCAAACTCTTACAAGGATATTCTTAGATGCATTGTAGGCATGCTAAACGATTTTGCCGCCAATCTAAAAATACATGATTTAAATTTCTACCCCTTCTCCCAATGAATTAAAACCAAGGCATGAACTTTATATATGTTCCACCAAATACCCAACATTTAATAGTTCCCTTCTAAAAAGATTATATTTATCGTATACCACATCCCCCAAGTAGTAGCAACCAAATAATGTGATTATAGCTTATTGATGTTGTAACAAGAGTGAGTTATTGATCAAATTGAAAAGGAAAAAAAAAACTATTAGTGAGATAGAAAATTTCATTAAAAACATTGTGAGTTATTTATTAATTTTAAATTTTTTAGTTGAAAATGTCAGTCATTTTTTTTTATATATACTTTTGGTATTTTTGTGTGTGAATTGTGTATTCATAATAACCAATTAATCAATTGAGTCGAGTAGGACCACAATGGATGACAAAATATTGTTTTCTTCTTATAATTGAATTCGAATTCATAACCTCTAATTAAGTTGGAATAGACTCAAACAATCATATTTTAACTACTCTCGTGTATTTCAGTATAATTTTAAATTATAATTTTACCGGCAGAGCACAATTTAGAATGATAAATATCCTCCAAATCTTTAAGACAAAAGCTTTTTCTGTCACTGAATATTTCCCCCCCTGCTATATATCTTTGACAAGTCATGTTTTTAATAAGATGTGTGGTTGGTATGAATATATCGACAAAGGCATTTGAATGAAACATTTATGCAAAGTCATTTTCTTTCCAAAGTATCTTTGTGCTTCCTTTGAACTTTCTTTTTCATGTGCAGGTATTTGTTTTTATCAGAAACCACTTTGTACATGATCTCCATACCACATTAATATTGTGATATATTTGGTTTTGAACCTGAAATTTTCCATTTGTGTGTCTATATCATCAAACTAAAAAAAGTGATTATGCTCGTTTTGTAGAAATTTAATATGTTTCTATATCATCAAACCAAAAAAATCTGAAAGAAATTAGCTTCATAATAATTGGGCGGATCAAAAATAGAAAAGGGACATGAAAGTTAATTTTGGAAATAAATCTAAAAGAAATGAGCTTCGTAACAATTGGTCAGATTGTAAATCACGTGTTTTTACCTCAATGACAAATGTCAATATTGTTAAGCTGCATATCTTAATCAAGATGAAAACTCATCATATTTTTTTTTTTTTATAAGTTAAATCAGTCAATTGAAATTGACAGTTAGGGGAATCGAAATAAATACCTTAAGGAAGAGCACATTTCGATCTAAGTCAACACCACCAGCTCAACCAAATGGATTGTACCATATCGTGATTATGTTTGTGTGAATTTCAGATCATATTATACTTCGTCTAACAAAAACATGTGTGCCTAAACGAGTAGTAAATGAGAACCATTAAGATTATTTTTTTATGTATATAATAAGGATAATTAAGAAGCTGATAAGAATTTATTTTTGTTAGCTTATTAACTAACAAATGTACATTCTTATTAGCTTCTTTGTATTTTTTATTCTTCAAAAACAAAAAGTATTTTTGAAATCGATCATGCACCTACAATTATGAAGACTATTATTTCGAGTCAAAGCTACATTATACAACGATCAATTCTCTTTCAAATAAGTTTTAGTTCCAAACACTCTGGTTCAAAAGAACCAAATATTTTATAAAAAAAAAAAAAAGAAAGAATATTACCAAAAAATTAGCTAGATAAGATTTTACTTTTTTATTTCAATTTTACTTTATTTGGTCCTATAAATTCTTATGTAAGAAAATACTCAGAAATATTCACACAACTATCCAAAAATAAACATCACACATGTTCCTCACACAATATCCAAATACTAGTGTTATATTCACCACAAATATGTCATGTCAACTAACACTTGGTTAGATTGGTTCATGGTGGATGTTACCAACATCTCTTTGAAACAACATAGGATGAATCAGCTGCAATCATAATTTATTAAAAAAACAAGTTCTAAAACCTAAAGCATCATAAGACCAAAGTTTTGGACTTAGGTGAATCAGCTACTTTGAGAGTCTCTTCAATGAGCTTTTTGGCCTTCCTGCTCCTTATTTCCATTCTCATACTCTCACTCTTCTCCACCTTATTATATTCCTTCTTTTTCTTCAATGACTTTATTTTAGCTTTTATAGTCATCACCGCCTTTTTTAGCCCCAACATTGTTGATTCTGCTCACAAATGAAAGATATTTTTAGTTTCTTCACTCATTGCACAAATAACAACAACAATAAGAAGAAAAAGAAGAATGACGACTCAAAAGGAAGAGAAGCAAACCCTTTTAAATATGAATTAATTTGTGAAATTTTTGAACCCTTCTTTGGTTGTAGACGGAAATTCCTCTTCTTATAAGAGAATGCAAAATATATGGTTAGGGTGGAAGAAGTAGCTGTGTGTTTTCTTGTTGTCGTTCCAAGTGGATGAATGGAAATTAAGGATTTGCATATATGTTATGGGGTTCAAGTAACAAAATATGTCACTTTTATGGTATTTATTTTAAGTATAATTATTTTCACTTTCATATATTTTTTCTAAAATATCAATTGAATGTTAAAAGTTGTTTGGATATGAAAAGGAAATGAGTTAAAGAAAGAGTGTAAAGATTATGTATTGATATAGTAGTGTCAAAAATGTGTTAGGAATAATTGGAATATGAGAAAAATAAAATAAAAAACTTATAACTCCAAAAATATTGGTGATATACATGGGGGAATCCTTATCTTTCCCAACTCCACCATATCATCCCATACATGAATAGAGTTAATAAAATAGACCGGACTAATAGGCCGATCTATTAATCCATATTTTGAGTCAGACCTAACTTAAATATATTCGGTCTTTTTTTTTTGTTTAACAAATTTGGTCCATATAAAAATTTATCTAGAACAGATTAGCCCATCAGGCTTTGGGCTCGTCTAGTATCAACATTTTCATTTAATTTTTGTTAAAAATACTACATTTAAAAAAAAAATGTAAACTTAATAAAAATGAATAAATTTAGTTAAACTTTTAAAACTTATAAATCACTGATTTGATTCAATTGAATGAATAAATCTAGAGTTCAATGAATATTCAATGTTAATGTAAAAAATATTTACACTTCTATGTATTTTTATTTTTTTAGTTAATACACTTTTATGTATGTTCAATCATATTTTAGCAAATCGGTAATTATGAGGAACTAATATATAAAAAAAAAACATAAAAAAAGTGAAAAAAAGGGACGGGCTAGTTCGGCACATGTTCCACATAGATCGGGTCAGTTTCTAGAATATGTGGGCAATTAATAAATGGGTTGGGTTGAGATGGTCCATTTATGCAGTAGAACCTCTGGACCGGACCAGCCAATTTAACAACTCTATATATGAAGTCATGGAAGGATCCGAAATCAGACTATATAGCTCATGCGGGTCCAACTATAAAAGTAAAAAAAAATTGCGTTCAATAAATTTACATCAAATTTCATACTAAATAATTACATTTATATGCTTCAAAATTTTAATTATATCATCAATCTATCAAAATATACACCTCTCATGCATGTCACAAAAAATGAAATCTTCACAAGAAAATCTATAGAACCCAAAAATAAAGAGGAAACAAAAGAAAGTATTAAAGGAGAAGTACTTCAAAATATAAAAATGAAATTATAAAACATGGATCGATTGAAAGAATTTAGAAAGAAAGAAAGAAAAGAACTCACATTCGACTATAGAACTTGCAATGAGAAAGAGAGGAAACAACCTTCAATTTTCTTGGTTCCAAAATGTGAATCCGGTGAACGGGTTTTGTATAGTAGGTTATGGAAAGTTGTTTAACCGATTTAGATTTTTAAGAGGTGGCTCAGGGTGGCTAAAAAGTGGGTGGAGTGGATGGTCAAGGGTTTGTAAAGAGATGTCGATGCGGGGAGGGGGAGAGAGAGAGAGAGAGAGAGCAAATGCAAGAAGAAAGTTGAAGTGAGAGGCGTCACCTTGTTGATGGTAATGGGGAGAAAAGAAGAAGTAAATCCAACGGTTCGTTTTCAATAGTCAATGGCTTACATTGATTCTTTTAATTCATTAATGCTTTTTTTAAAAATAAAATAAGGAATTAGCGAGGAGTGGCCACTTGTTTCTTTTTGGACACGAGTGGATTTATGAAATCAAAAGTCAATTGAAACGCTTGTGAACACTACAACACTTAAAAACGTTTTGGTAGAGAGCATGAATAGAAATAAAAAATATATTAATTATTGAATTTAAAACGTTAGTAGAGTCTGACCTCCATGTTATACATGTAGATATGTCATGGGTAAAGTCTATCAATTGAATTGTATTCAATTCAAATTATACACTCTCTTGGGTTTTATATACAAGAGAAAATTGAGTAAACAAAAGTTGATGTATATGATACAGAATAAAATAAACCAACTTTTGTTGATTCAACTTTCTCTTTTATATAATACCAGATGGAGTCGTTAACTAATGAAATTACAAACAAAGGTTCAATTGCTTGAATTCAATGTTTGAACTTTTGATGTCATAAAAAGTATTAATATTCAAGTTAGCCAAGCGCTAACTAGTTTTGAACGATTTTGGAATATTCAAAGTGATTTTATCATTTATTTAAAGTTAGTCAAACACGAACTTATTTTAGACGAACCTACATGTCTTGTCTTGATAAAGGTAATGTGTTCAAATTGGATCATCATCTTCCTTTCATTTTCTTCTGCTTCCTCCTTCCACAATTTATCTCTATCTCTCTCTTGATATTTTTTTCTCTATCTTGATCTCTCTTTAAAATTTAGAGAGAAATAAATATAACTTGTGAAGGAGAGGGAAGGAAAGAATGAGGATCCAAAATAGAATGTGTTTGATGAGTAATGTAAGTTTTGAATTGTAGTTTTACATGACCATTTTTGCTAAGTCCACCTATTTTGTGATTAGAAAAGGTGATGCAAAAACCAAAAACAAAACTCAATAATATCCAAAGCAAGTGTATAGAGGTTTTTTTTTCCTGCTTTGTGTGAACTCAAAACTGCATTGATACCCTTGTCTTATTTTCCTCTCTTCCCAAAATAAAATTTCAAAACACAATGCTTCTCTTTAAATAAATAAATAAATACAATAGTGAAAAATAAATTATCCTCAGAATAACCTTAGAGTTCGACATTCTCATAAAAAACACCATCTTTGACATAAATTCTTGGCATCCGATTGTTTTTGAAAAACTAACTTTTATTTTACAAAATTCAATTGTTTGGAATGAGATTTTAAAAGAAAAAAAATTGAACACTTAGTTATGACTAAATATCTTTTGTATGAAAATACCGGATTTGAATTCTCTTGAGTTTTCTCCATTTTCAATCTCCACTATTAAAATACAACAACAATTTTTCTTTATAATTTAATTCTCAATTTCTCATTCATGTTTGATGGTTGATATTCCACAGGAAAAAAACTTGAGAAAATTTTTCAATGGAAAGAATTCAAATCCGAAAATATCACATTCCAGACTATTAAAATTCCTAGAATCTAGGAAAATTCAACTATTTTGGAAAACTCAAAATGTTGAGTATTCCTGGACTTATTCGACGATAGTATTAAATTCAATTCATTTTGAGTATTCTAATTTGCATTTGCCGTTATGAAGAGAAAAATTCAATATTTTTTTTGCAAAAAATATGAGAAATTAATTTGGTTTTGATTACTTTATAGGTTTTTGTATTGTTTATTGTTTGTATTTTATAAGTTTATGGGGGTAAGGGGAATAAGTGTGGGGGTAAAGAGTATAGTTTATTGTATTATCCTTTGTTTGGACCTTCTTCGGTTGCATAATGAGTTAGGTTCAGTATATTTCTTTGAAGGGAATTACTTTTCCCACCCTATGGGTTTCCTTGCGCGCCCTATTTTTTCCAAAAATGTCCTTGATGTTTCCGGATTTCGTAATCCGGAATGGTGTTTTCTTTTGTTAAAGGGTGAAAAAATGAGTTACGAATTTTTCCAGATTTCGTTATCCGGAAACTTCATTTTTCCGAATTTTGTAATCCGGAAACTTCAAAAAATAGGGTGCACTACATGATTTTTTCAATAAAATAGGGTGTTATTGCTAGGATTCTTGGTGCTGCTTTGGTTGTTCCGGATTTTATGTATGGTTTAGCTGTTACAATTTTGTATTTAAATCTTCTATGCAGAGTTGCAGCTTTATCAAAGGAATCACATGTATCAGTGGAGGCTTTCTTAGTTGTTACTGTGAGCACTAAACCTTACATAATGAGATTAATGAACATCAGAAATAAGCAAAAACCTAGTCTTGTCACTCATGACTTAAAACCGGTGGAAGCATCACCATCACTGCATGATTAAAATAATTACAAACTAGATATTCAGGTTGTAATTGAGGGTCATACTATGAAGTGTAGCAGTATGTTTTTCTATTATTGCATTGCAGCATACTTGTTTCATTTGCGTATATGCCCATGTTATGTTATAATGTAATAAATACCATTGATGAAATTTGTTAAAACTATTTTAAGAATTAATGTTGTCGAACAATGTTAATAAGTGTTGTCAATATTTTATACTAATGCCCCAAAATATTTGACATAAACATTCAAACATGTTGATTATAAACATATGTTATGTTCCAACGTTTTCTTTCATAGAAGAATAGTATAGTTTACCTTTCATCTCCCCAAATGACATTAACTTGCAAAATAGGAACAACCAAAGCAGCACCAAGAATCTTAAAAATAACACCCTATTTTATTGAAAAAATCATGTAGTGCACCCTATTTTTTGAAGTTTTCGAATTACAAAATCCGAAAAAATGAAATTTCTGGATTACGAAATCCGGAAAAATTCGTAACTTATTTTTTCACCTTTTAACAAAGGAAAACACCATTCCGGATTATGAAATCCGGAAACGTCAAGGGCATTTTTGAAAAAAAAAATAGGGCGTGCGAGAATCCCATAGGGTGGGAAAAGTAACTCCCTTCTTTGAAACTGCTCATTAGGCCCCTTCAATGGCTCATTAGGTCCCACCAGTTTGTAACTTCTGATCATTAGTGTTAATGAGTTATATACCAATCCAAGATTAGAACTTAGGAAATGGTTTGCCCTAAACACAGAAGCAGAACACAACAAAAATGGTATGTGATACACTGCTTTGTCGTAACACACTTAAACATACTTACACAATTAACACAAAATTTATTCAACATAATTAAATTCAAACACAAAGTACTTATACACATTCAATTTAAAAATCATTCAACATTTGCCCAAATTCCAATAAAAAAAAGTCATTAGAGTGTTTAGAGTCATCTAAGTCATTAGAGTCATAATTGTTATTGTATTAAAAATACCAATACACATCATTATTGAGAATTAGGTGAAAAAATCAAACTACATATAAACTCATCATAGTCATTAGAACATTCTCCTCCTAAGTGTGATTTGATACTGACTGGTCGGCTCTGTTTCATGGAAAATCTGCTGCAGAGTACCATATATATGTGGGTACATGTGTGTGTGTGTGTGTTTGGATCAATTGACACCATGATGTCAAATTAAATAATATCATCCACCATATTACAACATCCACCATTGGATTGAAAGCTATTATCACATAGGTCATGTCTACAAAATTTGACATTAATTGGGCATCATTTCCTATGTAAACAAGATACATAAAAATTAACATGTTTGATAAAAGTTCATAAGACATTAATACTGATGCAACTCATTGACATATCAAATGATATTCGATTAATGTTAAATTATGTAGACATTATCTTTATTATAATAACTTTCAATTCAACGGTGTATCTTTAATATATTTATGTGGTAAAGAATTATCGGAGGTGTCATATATTAAGTTTGACATTATGGTGTCAAGTAATCATAATCAAACACACACACATATCGTCCTAAGTGGTACCATTTTACATCTCAATATACCTAACCAGCCTGCATATTTACAATGTATCTAAAGTCTCATTGGGATTCCCCTCCTCTATTTGACGATCCACATTTGCTGGCCTAGGCAGATATTCCTCGACTGGAGCCACTAATTGAGATGAGATACCCTATAGAATTAGACAATGTAACCTGATACAAATTAATAGGGTGTCTCCACATATACATGTCTTCAAGTATAACATTCAACAAAAAAATCTTAGAATGCCTAGTATATCTGAAAGATATTAATCTCTAGTATGACAAAAGGATGCCTCAGAATGATCTGAACACGTCTATATTCATTGCACTCTTTGAAAATTGATGATAAATCATCTTGAAACCTCACTTTATTTACCAAGAGTACCAATATATGTCTTCGAGCGAACGTGTCCGATGATGGTCGTCATAGGGGTTGAGAGTCACATTGTTCACCTCTAGGCAATCAAAAAAGGTCCTACAGTTATCCGATGACTTTTGGTCCTTGCCAGGAATGTACCACATTGCGTGCAACCTCTCCAAGATATAATTAGGTCGATATCATATGGATATATATAACAGAAAAATGCTACATAGCCCTCTCCCTAGTGCACTATCCAACTATATGACTTTTGTGTTATGATCCTCAAAATTTTCCAGCAACCAACTAAATGTGATATGAGAATCCTTCAATCTCTCACGCTCACCATAAGCATCTTCGATGTCAAACCAAGCAACTCATTAAGCAAAGGAACACCCTCTTCTTTGGACATTCATGATTGATGGCTCATCACCTTACCATGGATAGACAAGTGCATAAGACATGACACATCAATAATTTTGATGGTCATTTCACAAATAAGAAAGTGAAAGTTGTTGGTCTATTTATGCCACTTCTCTATCAAAGTCGTACATAGGTTTTGAATAATATGAGTAAATGGGGTCTGAAAAAGCGAACTAAGACAGTAGCCTCCACCATATTTAAAAGTTATGTCAGATGATGTGACTGTTTATCCATGTCAGTTATCTTCATCATAGTGTTTATGCATTTGAGATGCTTATCACATCCTTACATAACAATGAAACAAGATTATAAATGTAAATCATCATGACATATCAATCTGAAAATAGCAAAGAGGTTCAAAATCTAAATCGCGATAAGAGTTAAATGAATCGAAATTAATTAAACTACATAGAAGAACATATATCAATAATGTATTACAACATTGTGCAATCTCTAAAAAAAACAAAATTATATTTATTTTAAAGTTCAAATCAAAATTAATGTACTCACTTCTTCCACCTATATTTTGGCTGCAATATGCGACTTAACATTATGCAGTAACGAACAATTAGAAGTTCGACCACCTTATGCCATATGAACATCCCTCAGTGGTGATGGTGGTGGTGGTGTGTCTTTTGGTGGTTGTGGTGTCTTTGGTAACTTATCATGTTGCTCATACTTATACTAAAGTACAAAATGTGATGCCTCTGAAGCCTGTGAAGGCTATAAAGACATTGAAGTGGTGGCCTCGATGTTGTGTATAATTCACCTATGACTACCCAATTTAGGAGGAGGATTATTTACAACAAGATCTCCACGTGAAAAGATATGCTGGACCGGCCTGTCGAATCTCAACCTACCAACATTGTCACCCATATCTACAACAACCAACAAAAAAATCAATTAAACATTCTTTGAAGCATTTCATCGAACATCTAAAGCACAAAATAAACATAAAATTTCATTGTGTATTTCAATTCTTAAACTAATACATTGCTCTAATACTTAATTTAAACTATGTTCACATTAAAATCAACCTTCTAATTGATCAAGGAGTACCCACATAACTAAAAAATATTCAAATTCACAATCATATTTTCCAACTTCAAAAACCCTAACATATAAAATGAGAAAGAATGCGTAGGCTTAGATATTTTTAACACTTATTTGTAGTTTGAGTTTGATTTGTTGCATGAGTTTGACGAACTTTGTTGGGGTTTGATTTGTTGGAGCAGGGAGAAAAAGTGTAAGAAAATGGGTTTGAAACAGAAATGGTGTTTTTTTTCCAGTATATATTAGTGCACATTGAAGCGTAACTCCTGAAATTGATTGACCGAGAGATAACTTCCAAATAGTTCGGAAGTTATGACTTGAGGGGGTACCATACTTTTAGTAGTTTCAGGGGCATGTGAGCAACTGAAAGGCCTAATGAACAAATTTATATCCCTTTTGGACATATCCATCAGGCCTACATTATAGAAGGCCCAACTTTTCTATTTGTGTAGATGACATTCTTGTTTGTAACGCCAACCGTATCGATATAGTGATATATCTTATTTGTGATTTCACTATTACGCTTTTTAAAAATAAAATAACTAAGCTTATTGTTTCTAAGACTTAGCTCAACTTATAATATTAATATAGTTTGACTAAACACCTTTACTCAATTTTGAATCTAGAATATTGTAGTTGTTGATATTGTTACCAGCCAAAGGAAAAGAGACGCTTATTGAAAGAGACTTCTTATAATCTAACTTAATCAAATAAAAAATTGATTGGTTTTACGCTTGATATACAATCAGAGGCACAAATACAAAACAGAGTAAGACTCTTAAGAATTAGGATTTCTAAGATATGAACTTAGTAAGAAATTCTTAAGTGTCAGCGTAAGGGTACATGTTCATATTTTAGAGTCTTGCTCTGTTCTTCACGTCTTCAACTCCTTATATAGGAAATGATTTGAGAGACGTTGGAATGTTGATGCAAATAAAATTATTTATTTCATTTCTTTTGTCCTTGAATTTTGACTTAGCACGTGATTCAGAAGAAGACAAATTGTACTTGGTCAGAGGCTGAAAACAACCCTTCTTAGAAGAAGACAAATCTGACGTGGCTTCTAGGTTCTCAGAGTCTGGATACCACAAAGTTTAGATGAATCAAGGTCTGGGTGACCCAGACTCTATGAGAATCAGAGTCTGATGACCCAAAGTCTGGTCTTCATTAGCTTCTGTGTGACTTCTTCACTTCTGATTACTTGTTTACTTTTAATTAACCTTTCTTCAGATCTTCTATAAAGTCTTTAACTTCTCTTGTGCTTCTGATGCTCTTATATATGTTCAGACCTTAATAAATTTTAATTTATGGTCCTGTAAACATAAACATATATTACTATTCCATTTTTTCTTCATTACTTTGTTATCATCAAAATTTCAGAGGCATTATAGAAATCCAATTTTGTTCGAACATTTTTTTTTCTTTTTTCTCTTTTGTAAAAAAAAAGGCAATATATTATGACGATAGAATTAGATGTTTGCGTAAAGTTATTTTTGATGAAATAAAATAATTCATATTTACCCTTTTAAATAATCAATTAATACTACTATATTAGTTGTTCCTAATTGGCCTCTTAGTAAGCGTTAAACAACACATATTTACCCCAAAATTTATTCTCTTCCCCTTTTTCCTTTTGAGCCGTCACCAAAATCCTAGTTTCTTCTCATTCATCTACTAAAGAAGGGTGTTTTATGGTCAATTTTAGACCCAAAATCACCCCTCTAACTTGTTTTTCGATTTCCATTTTATTGAAATAAGTGATTTTCACATCTATTTCATTTTTCTTTTGTGATTTCATCGTCTTAGTGTGACGTTTGTTTTGTTTGTCATCTTTGTGCGACGTTGTTTGTCTTTCTTGTTTCATTCAAGTTTTTTTTTTCAAAACTTGGTATTCGATCCAAGGACCGACTAATCCAAGGGGACCAATCCCACCGCCACTTGCGAGGGCCTCATTTAAAGTCAGATTAAGCTCTGTGTGGACTTAGCCCATCGAAATTGGCACCAGAGGGAATCAAACCTGAAACCTTTGGAGGAGCAAACTCCAAGTTCCCAAGCCAATTACTAGACCAACCTCAAATGGGTTTTTTCGTTCAAGTATTTGTTCGATTCAGATTGTCAGATTAGCTTCAATCTAGTGCATATCAAATCAATGACTTTGGAGTCGTCAACGTCGCAGATCCGGAGACATGAGTATTCCAAAGACTTAAATATAGTCATATGTGTAGGCTTTAGTACTTTGTCGTTTTATGCTATTCATATGGATGCTGTGAGTTTGTTCAGAGATTCATCCTTTTTATTTTACCGAATTTTCATTGTATCGATGAACACTATCAATTTGAATGAATGAATATCGTTTGATTTTGTAAAAAAAATAAGCGTTAAACAACATACTCACTTTTGATTAAAAAAATAAAATCAATAAAACATGCTCACAGCACATACATGATACATTTATACTGCTAAGACATCATTATCTGTATTAGATCGATTCCACACACTTTCTACTAGTAGCATTTTTCTGTATCGATATGCATTTTTTCTAAAACTGAGTTATGTCGGTTCTACTCGTGGCTTCGTGGATCTATTCTCTACTAAGAGACTCATACATTATTTTTATTTTTTTAGTTTATTGACTATAAATTTACCTCTTAAAATGAATAAATGGAGAATCTAAGATTCAAATCCGATATATGCATATCGTAATATTACCACCAACTAAAATATGTTCTTGAGGATTCTATTACTTATTATTATTTAATAACGTATAACAAGATGGATGAACAAATTACAAAGATGTAATCTTACACCAACATCATACTGTTTAATATTATTTTACACGATACATATTTTATAAATTTGATACTTAGTTATAAGTTTATATTAAATATATTTTACACGATACATCATACTGTTTAATCTTCTTTCCGCTAGTCTTACTAAAGTATTTTCATTTGTGACTTATATGAATAAAAATAAAGTCATATAGTACATATTAATCTTTCAATAATATTTTTGCTTAAATAAAAAAAATTCAATAATATTTGACATTTTTAAGTTAATTTTTAGTATTTAATATTACATTTTAAAATAAGTGAAGTTAATTTTTTAGTATTTAATATTAAATTTAAAAATAAGTAAAATCTTGTATTTTTCTATAAGTTGTTTTTAGGGAACAAAATATGTGTGCAGTTTTTATAATTAAAGAGGGATCACATGCAAGGTGTTATGTTCAGTGTAATTGCCCTCCTAAAAAGATAAACTTAGAACTTAATTTCTTCTCTCCCTCTTTTTTTCTTTTTTCTTTTTTTCCCCTACACTGTAACACTATAAAAAAAAAAAGTATACACGGACCATATAAATGTTTTATATAGACTTCAATCATATCATACTATTATCCTGTCAAAAATAAAATAAAACGATAGCATATTATAATGCCATATTGTGATATTATTCTTTAAATCAATGCATAGCAATTTATATACAGAACCCATTTAGGTTGATTTAGTTGTATTAACTTGAGACGAGATTCAGAAGTGTGTTCCTCCTCAAAACATTTTGAGGTAAATGAGTTGACATATGAGAATTATAATTTTAAAATTATATATATATATATATATATATATATATTTAAACAAAATATATTTTTTGCATAATAAATTATTTCTAAATTAATTTTACTAAAGTCTACTTTGTTGCGTTATAAAAGAATATTTCTGTGTCTAAAACTGAGAACATCACAAAGGGTGAGATATCATGAATCATGATACCCAATATTTAAGTCTATTAATGGCTATGAAAACAACTTGAAGCATTGCTAATATAGGAAGGAGAAAAAAAAACCACTCAATTAGAATTCAAAGCAAATCATAAACTTCACACACAATATATAGTCCAAAACTTCTTTCATTTCCCTTATCCTCCTATTTCCCTACACCTTTCTCTTGTTTTCTCTCTTTCTCCACAACACTTCCAAAAATGAAGTTCCAAGAGAAAGAGCATCTCTATGGAAACAATAACAAAAAACAAATGTTACCAAAAATAATTTTATTAGCAATCTTTGTCATAATTATAGTTCTTGTCACCCCTTTGTCTTATCCTTTGTTTGGTTCATCATTTCTCTTGATGATGAGCAAGTCTAAACAACCAAACTCTTCAAATGTTGATTCAATTGAGAAAGAAAATTTACCTTCAACATCTTTGAAAAATTGTGACATTTTTAGTGGTGAATGGGTACCAAATCCAAAAGGACCATATTATACAAACAAAACATGTTGGGCAATTCATGAGCATCAAAATTGCATGAAGTATGGTAGGCCAGATTCTGAGTTCATGAAGTGGAGATGGAAGCCAAATGAGTGTGAACTACCAATTTTCAATCCTTTTCAATTTCTTGAAATTGTTAGAGGAAAATCTATGGCTTTTGTTGGAGATTCTGTTGGTAGAAATCACATGCAGTCATTGATTTGTCTTCTATCAAGGGTAAGTTTCACTTCTACACTTCTTCAATTTTGATGCAAGTTTTGTTTAAAAAAAATAATCATAGTTTTTTATTTTTTATTTTTATCATTTGCTTTAGTTCCTTTTTTTATGTCTATGTTAATTATAGTTGCTTTGGTGATAAGTGATTTGGCATGTGGTGTGATTGTATCATTTTTTTATTTACACAAACTTTTGAACCGAAAATACCATCAATCAATGATACACTATTTGCTTCAATGACAATTCATAGAGGCTTTAATTCACATTGATAAAAAAAATCTATCATTGTGCTCCTTGATCAAGCTTATAGATTGATGAAGTAGTAGTCATCAATGATGTTCTATCCCCTTTTGAAATGAGTTGAGACTCTAGTCATTTGTCAAAAAAAATGGAAGGTTTCATTTAGGAGAAACATATAAACGAGTGAGAGATTAATAATACCCTTTATTAAAATACTTTTAATAGGTTGGCCTACCGGTTGGCTTGGGATCTTAGAGTGTGGAGCTCTTAAGGTTTCAGATTCGATTCCTTCTAGTGTCAATTTTGGTGGGCAAGTCCATATAGAACTTTACTCTAACTTTAAATGGAGCCTCCACAAGTGGAAGGTGAGATTGGTCCTTTTAAATAAGTCGGTTTTAGATCGGATACCGAGTTTTAAAAAAATAAAAATAATAAACCCCACAAAGTTGAGGTCCTCTTCACTTTGAGAGATACATGGAACAAAAAGTTGAAATCCAGCCGCAACATTAAGTGAGTTTGACTATCATGAAAAATGACTTCTGCTTTTAAATATAAGCAAGAAATCAAATATATTTAGACGAAATATGTACCAAATACTTTTAACTTTTTAACTTTTTGAAACTTTTTTTTTCATCTATCTAGCTCTAAATAAAGTTATCAATCTTTATAAAAAAAAATGGAGTGTCATAACTTGACTCCACCAATCTTCAATTTGTGCATAGTCAGTTCCTTTTAAGAAATAGAGATGACATTGACCCAAATAACTCTCTTTAATTACAAAGTAACACTTAGTCAAAAAAAGAAGAAAAAAACAAGGCGTAAATGCTCAATTGGTCCTTTAACTTGATTTCAAGTATAGGTTTGGTCCAATAAATAATAAAAGGTCTGATTAGGTCCCTTAACTTTATTTAAAGTATTGATCTCTTTTGTTAATTTAATTCAAAAAAACGTTAAGTTTAGAGACCAAACTAATACTAATTAAATAAGTTAAGGGACCAAAATTTAACGTTTTTTGAATTAAATTAACTGAAAGGACCAAACCGTTACTTTAAATAAAGTTAAGGGACTTAAACAAACCTTTTATTATTTATGGGATCCAACTGATACTTGAAATCAAGTTAAGGGACTAATTGAGCATTTAAGTCAAAAAAAACAAATAAGAGATTGACCTCAAATGGTTAGCGAACTCCATCAAATGATGAATTATTTAAGAAAATTTAAGTTTAATTTCTATGTAAAAGTAAACAATTTTCGGTCCAACTTTACTCGCCATCCAATCGAAGTTAGTAAATGTCTGTTACCCACTAAAAAAACGGAGGGTTAAAAAAATAGCACATTTATTATTTGACAAATAAACCTCAATATCTGGAGTCATTTAATACAGATAATAAATAGAAAAGACTTCTTCCCTCAAATAAATACTAGAATAGACTTTTACTCTAAATGTCGGTTTTCTTTATCTCAGGGATTGACAAGTCCATTTATGTGCTTCAGTCCATTATAAAATAAATTTGACTTTAACCCATTTGGGGTGACATAATGTTTGACTTTAACCCATTTGGGGTGACATAATGGTTGGTTTGAAATTTTGGAGAATGTTCATCTCAAGATTTCAGGTTCGATTTCTTCTGATGTCAATTTCGTCGAGCAAGTTCGTACAAAGGTTTGCTAATGCTCTGACTTTAACCGGCCCTCTTACAAGTGGATGGTGGGATTGATTCTCTCAAATTAGTAGATCCTTGCATCGGATATCAAGTTTTAAAAAGATAAATAAATAAATAAATTTGACTTTAGAAAACCTGTTACTAGTAAATTTCTCAAATATAATAGGAAGATATAAAATAAAACGATATTAAATAAAATTCATTTTTTTGACTCAATCTTTTTTTTAGACATTACATGTTTAAAACTATAGTTTTCACAAACTTTCATCGCAAATTTATTCATAAAATATTATATAAAAACAAAACAAATATAACAAAATCTGTCCAACCACATAAATTATCTCAGTAATTAAGCAAAGCATGCCACAAGAAGTGGAATCTTAGCACGAGATGTAAACTCTGGCAATCACATTCCATGTCCCTAATCAGGCCACAAGAACACAGTATCAAGTCACTTTTTATTTATTTTATTAATTAAATTCAGTTCTTGGTTTTCTTTATTTTCGAGTTACATGCAAATATAGTGTTTATAAATAATTTATGTATCCAAAGTTGAAGCCTCCAACTCATAAAATATACTCACTAGTCAAACTTTAGTCAGAAAAACACAAGTCCATGCCTATGGGATAAGTAAACTATTTTATACATAACAAAATGATTGCACTTAAGCTATTAATTTGTTAATGAAATTTTTCGATTTAAGTACATTTGTTTATGATTTGATGTCTTTTATTCATTTTCATGCTATTTGATTTTTTTATTGACTACTCCCTTCAGTCCTAATTATAAGAGATATGGTCAATAAAAATTGATGTATTTGGATCAGATACATCAACTTTTGTTGATCCAAATGTCTCTTATAAATTTAACCATATTGAGTATTATATTTATAGATATTGTACTTATTGCAAAAATTTAAATTTTTCATATTTTTTTTACTAAATAAAGGTTAAGTTGACAATGAAATAGTTGTCAATATGTAACCAATGACAAGGTACAATAACAGCATGATGCTAACATGTGGTGTGACAATCCAACTAATTTAATTATTTCCTTTGAGCTTCACTTCTTGTTTTCATGCGAACATTGAATAATTTCCACTAGAATACAATCCAAAGATGAAAGACCCATGACCCTCTAAATTATTTGAGATTTTGTAGACAAGAAAAACTCTTGTTGTATAGTCTCATTGTTTTTATATTTTTTAGGCCAAATACTTCCCTGGATTCTTTAAGTTTTAAGTTTGTTTCAGATAGATCCTTTAAGTTTCTAAGGTTTCAGATAGGTCTTTTAAGTTTCGAGTTTGTTTCGGATCGGTCCTTTAAGTTTATAAGATTTCAGATAGGTCCTTTAAGTTTCGAGTTTGTTTCAGATAGGTCATTTCTATCAAACTCCGTTAAGCCAAAGTTAAAAGACCTATCTGAAACAAACTCGAAACTTAAAGGACCTATCTGAAACCTTATAAACTTAAAGGACCTATCCGAAGCAAACTCGAAACTTAAAGGATCTATCTGAAACCTTAGAAACTTAAAGGACCTATGTGAAACAAACGTAAAACTTAAAAGACCCGGGGAGGTATTTGGCCTATATTTTATTCATAAATAAATTTCTATGCTTCTATGTTTTTATATTTTTTATTTTTTTAAAAAAAAGTTTTATAATTTTTATTGATAAATAAATTTCTAAATCTTAGATCATTTAACTTTTTCTAGGTGGAATGGCCTATAGATGTATCATACACAAAAGATGACTATTTCATGAGATGGAAATACCCAAGTTACAATTTCACCATGGCTGTTTATTGGACCCCCTTTCTTGTCAAAGCTCAACAAGAAAATTCAGATGGTCCAACCCACACTGGTCTTTACAATCTTTACCTAGATGAATTTGATGAAAAGTGGACATCACAAATTGAAGATTTTGACTATGTCATTATCAATGGAGGACATTGGTTCTACAAGCCAATGGTATTCTATGAGAAAGGAAAAATTGTTGGATGTCATTATTGTCTCTTAGAAAATGTCACTGATTTAACAATGTATTATGGCTATAGAAAGGCTTTTAGGACTGCATTTAGAGCCTTAAATAGCTTAGAAAATTTTAAGGGTGTGACATTTCTTAGGACATTTGCACCATCTCATTTTGAGAATGGTATATGGAATCAAGGTGGAAATTGTTTGAGGACCAAGCCATTTAAGAGTAATGAGGCAAGGTTAGAGGGGACCAATATGGAGTTATATATGATCCAATTGGAGGAATACAAAATTTCTCAAAAGAAGGCCAAAAGAAATGGTTTGAAATTTAGGTTGCTTGATACAACACAAGCAATGTTATTGAGACCAGATGGTCATCCAAGTAGATATGGTCATTTGCCACAAGAAAACGTGACATTGTATAATGATTGTGTTCATTGGTGCTTGCCAGGACCTATAGATACATGGAGTGATTTCTTGCTAGAAATGTTGAAGATGGAGAGGGCAAAGTCCAAGAGAGAAAGGCGTCAAATAGATTGATAATTAGATAGATTCTAAATATTATTTATGTATGGCTAATTTTCTTATAAACTATCATTGCCATATTTTTTGGATTTTGTAGAGATGAATTTTGTTGATTGGTAATAAAATTGAAGATTTTTATTAGGGGTGGGTATGATTCGGTTCGAGATGAAAACCGAACAAAATTGAATTGTTTGATGAATTTAAAATAACTGAACCGAACTGAACTATTTGCATTTCAATCTGAACCGAACTGTTTTGATATGAACTGAACTGTTCGAACTGAACCAAATTGTTTTGAATCGAACCGAACCGAACTGTTTCAGTTCAGTTTCAGAACTGCTTGTAATGGTTCAATTTTTTTGTTTGGTTCGGTTCAATTCGGTTTTTTGTTTTTTTTTCCATCTCTAATTCTTAGTATCAACTTGATATTGTTCTTCTTAGAGCCCAGATAAATTCCAACAATTAGTATCATAGTATATGCCAATTATATTGTGTTTGTAGATAATTAAGTTTTATGTGTTTATAAATTCGTTGTATGAAACTCAAAATTATTTGAGGGATTATATTCCACACGTTGTTACAATTAAAATAGTGTTGTATGACTTTATGAACCAAATCGTGAGAATTTGATGTGTTTCAAGAGCTTGGATAAAATTATGCATTTGATTTCGATGTATACACAGAAATTAGAATCATGCTCTTCTCCCAACACAAAACACTCGCCTTCAACTGAACTTCCCAAAATACCCCTGCGTGAGGCAAGTGTAAAAAAAACGTGATTTAATTTTTACACATGCGTGACTTAAGTGGCATTGTGTGAGTTAACTCACCCGGGGGTATTTTGGGAAGTTCAGTTGGACGCGAGTGATTTTTGTTGGGTGAGGAGCAGAATTCCAGAAATTAATCCCAACGGCTCCTTGGGACGTCAAGAGGAACAGTGAGCCCATTCAACATTTCTTTATCCTTGTTCAAACCTGAGGAAGATAAGTGAATTTGAGACTAGTCAACTTTCACAATCCATCCTTCCATTTATGTTTGAGTGAAAGGGAGAAGAAAGTGTCCCTCAAGTGTTGCCTTCAAACCTCACAATCTATGAGCGATGGACGAGGAGATAACTCCATTCAGTTTGTGTGTAGTCGAGAGGGTTTGACTGCAATCAATGACATCTAGACTGTTCGATCAAGATGTACTGATTGCAGTCAATCCAAATCCCTCCACATAGTCCCTTTCAAAGTTTTCGGAAGGGAAAAAATAGGAGAAAAGGTGGAGAAATGGCAAAGTCACCACCATCAAAGGTGGCACTAGTCGATCCTATGGAGACGCTGGAGGCAACACCCAGAGTAAAAAACAACCCGAGAACATGGAGAATCCATAAAACAAGTGGTAGCAAAAAGAAAGAAAAAAATATAGTATTTGGAATAAAGAACGATACCTATAAATGAGTATGAAATAGAGACGTCGTGGGTTGGAAGGGAAAAATAATCAACCATCGTAAAATTTTCGACCAAGAATAAACTCTCACAAAATTACCGGAAAGTTTCGCAAGAAAACTTGAAAGAAGAGGAGTTTTGAAGAGTTTAAAATATTAAAAGCAAGTTTTTTCCATCTATTTATAGAAAACCAAAATCTAGAAAGAAGATACCTTAAGAGTAACAAATATTTGGAGTAGGCTTCGCGTGTTTCCTGAATAAGATCGAAAAGTCGCTTTGAATCAAATTCTATGATTGAATCTCGCCCCCTTTTCGAGTAAACCATCAAATTCAAAGATTCAAATAAATCTCTCCTCTAAAATGCCGAATATCACAAATATTGATAGTCACATTGACGTTGGAAAATTCCTCAACGGACTCAACAAAGTTTTTCGTCCAATTTCCGTAAAACTTGTCTATAAATAAACATTTGCATGAGGAGAAAGTTACACATACTATATGCTAAAAAACCTTTCAACTATCTCTATCGTGAATTGACCAAAGCGTTGTAGTATTTGCAGACACTATATTCTAAAAAAACCTTTCAATTAATTTTTTTTCATCCCTATCTTAAAATTCTGGATATGCCACTAGCAACCACCATAACAAATCGTGAAACATCAACTTCATATAATAAAACTAAACGAATAATAGCCTCAAAATCAGACATAAGTGATTGATCTTTATGGCAAAGGACTAATTTATCTATATGATATATCGATGGAATAGCACCACACACACTAATTATGATGTCGATCGAATGAAACTAGCAATGCACATATCACACCATACCTTATTGAATGACATGATATTTTTAATTCCTAGTAGGGCGTCTATTAAGATTAATTTTTTTTTTAACCTTCCATTAAAAAATAAAAAAACTGTGGTAATTCAGAGTTTTATCGTAGAGTAGATAAAATTTGGTCAAAATATTATTAGGTCTAATTTCATTCGTATAAATATTTCAACTTTTTCTTTAAGTCTTTTTAAAAGAAATTTGTGTTTTAGTCTTCAAAAGACTTTTACACTTTTGATCTCCACTTTTAAGTCAGATTATGTGTACCTTTCAGATCTTTGAACAAGTTTTTTCAAAAATGTTTATAATTATTATAAGAATATCTCCCAAAAAATTACAATAATTAATTATAATTTTTTACGTGTAAAAATATAAAAATTTATATTTAATTTATGACTACGGAAAAAAATCTAAAATCTCAAATGATACACATGAGTTAGCTTAAAGCAGATACCAAAAGTGATGATGAATTTTTTTTTAGAAATTATAAAATTTTTAGGGGAACTAAAATGAAAATTTGAAACGTTTATAATGATAAAAAAAAAACATATTTAACCCTTTAATAATTAAATATAGTGACATAACAAGTTTAGGTTCATGTCCTAACAAGGAGAAAAATACTATAACAATTAAGTAACATAATGACATTTGCCAATAAAGAAACCAAATCACAAAAGGAAAAATTACATATGTGTGAAAATAGCTTATTTAAATAAAAGATAAAGAGAAATATGATTGAAATAGGTAATTTCAGGTTAAAAAATGACTCTTCTCTAAAAAAAAAGGTTAAAAACGACTCTAAATCACCTATCTTTAATGGATGAAGAAGAAGAAAAAAAGAGTTACAAAATGGGACGGCGACTCACGAGAGGTATTAATGAATTTATGAAAACTAAGAAATTTCCTTTTTTTTTCGTCAAAAAAATTTGGTTAATTTTTTTTTGTGTGGTGGTGGTCTCGGGGTTTGAATCCCAGACCTTACATATATTATGCATTGTCCCTTCCAACTGAGTTAAGCTCATGAGGACTTGGTTAAATTAATTAGTGATATTAAATTTTATTTTTTAATCGGAATTATCTTTATATTTATTAAACCAATCAACTCACTCTCACTAATTGACTACCCACCTAACTAATTAATTATTATTGAAATCCAAAAAAATATATAAAAAAAAAAGTTTCTTTTTTGTATTTGTACCATCCGCAAAAAATAAGATCAATAATTTATTTTTCTGTAAGGGTAACTCGGTTAGTAACTCCATAAACATTGATATGCAATGACTGAAGTTTAAACTTTTAATTTTCCACTTCTCTATGGATATAGTTAGTGACTAACCTTATTGACAGAAAAAAAAATCAATATTTCTTGTTAAATATAGGTTGGCGTTTGACCTGCATTAAACTAAGGTAAACTTGGATAAAATAAAATAATCCAAAATTATAAGAGATAAAATATCAATCAAGTTTGTACTTTTTTTCAAAGGAAATCAAGTTTGTATTCGTACATATAGCTTCCTATTTTCTGCAACCAAAAATTCCATACAAGCTCTCTTTAATCTCTCCGGTCGAAATACGGTAAAACTCCATTCAATTCGCCATGAAAACAGAGTTTTCCGAATTCTCTCCAAAATTGGAAGATCATTTTAGCGGTTGAATTAAATTAACGATTGAAATTTTTTTAAACACTCTCACAATCAAATAAATGTGGCTCAGTTCTATCGGAGAGTAACAAAGAGTTTTGAACCTTGTCACCTGAATAGAGATTACTCTCATAGTCGGTTCAAAAGACTAAAATGAAGTTTGTGAGTATACACGATAGAGTAATTGAGATGTCAACATAAGTCGATTAATTTTCTTTTATTGCAACGACAAGTTGATCTATTAATTAATTAATTAATTGTTAACATAAATTGATCATATTTTCTAATAAAAAACTCGTATCTTATAATGATTTGGGTTCAAATTTTGTTACATGATGCGAGGTTTCATTAGTAAATAATATGTAAATGGAATACATCTCTACACATTCTATAAGTTTTTGGACTTTTCCTTGACTCCGATGAGTTTCGAGGTCCAACTCACATAAAATAAATAAAATCTTCTTTCATACAAAGTTATTCAACATTTTAAATATATACAACTTCCTAGTTTATTACTCTCTCTTTCTCCTAATAAAGTTGTTATTCTTTTTCTTTTATTCATTTATTCCTTCTCCTTAATTTGTGATAATTTTCATGTGAGGGAGGGAGAGTATTATCCAAATGGAAAAAGGAGGAAAAGTTGCAATTGAGACAATTGAATCCACAACATCAAGTGATAGTAATAAGTAATAACTATGATAAAATTATGATTGGTGTTCGTGTATTGTCCATATTTGCTTTATTGAACCGCACCAAAGACCTACGTGGCTATGTTCATATTCTCCCAATCAAGTAAGTGCAAATTGTCTTGAGGACGACGTCTAGGTTGATGAAGTTATTCATAGGGTCTACAAATTCTAACATTGTTGATGACTCATCTTGTATGTGCTAGAAGTTTATGGTATTATTTGTTGTCACCATTGAGATGATTAATGACTAAACAAGAAAGAAGAAAGAAAAAAAACAAAATACTTCAAAGCTCTACTCATGTTTTCTCTTGCTTTTGTCGAATCGATTTTGATCATGTTAATGTCTCAATCACAAAAATAACTAAATTTTTGCTTAAAAGTGTTAAGTTGATTGATCATCGTCAAAGTTTTCAACGAATTTCAAACATTAATCTCTTATAGATTATATTATATGAGAAACTTCTCCTCTCTAACAATTCTCTTGAGCCAAGATGATAGGTATTTGGATCAACATTTTTGGTGTACTTAATTTGACCATTAAAGAGAAAGGTACTACTTAGCATCAAGGAAAGGTACTTAAGTCAATTAATTGTGTTGTTACATTGTATAATGAGCCTCAAATTGCAATAGATATTTGACTACTTTTATAAAGTATTACTCCAACTTATTAATGTTATTATCTTAATACATACGCTTTCGATTAAAGCATTTAGGTGAATCTCTATGCAACTTTTGTGATAGAAAAGCCAAGAACATAGCAAAGGGTCCAAAGAAAAGAACATAAAGGTGTGTATTATAAGATACGGATTAGAATGAAATGTGTCAATGTATATAAAACATAACGTGAAATGTAAAAATTGGAAAGATTTGTCAAAATATTGACTTCCCTGTGAAGTGAAGCCATACCTTAATTTGGACTTGGAGTAGTGTACTTTCCCAACCTTTTAATATTTCAAAGATGTTCTTTAAAAAAAAAAAAAAATTTCAAAGATGTGATTGGACAGTTTGGTCACTTTGGATTTGTAATATTAATTAATATTTTAATATAAAAAATATTAGGCTTAATAGCAGTTTTAGCCCCCTAAGTTTTAAGAAGTTGTGATCTTGACCTCCTAAGAAAAAACTATAAAACTGCCCCCTAAGTTTTGCCCATGTGGCAGTTTTGGTCCCTTAGGCCAATTTTGATTCGGACAACGCACACGTGGACGCCACGTGTATTTTTTAATTATTCAAAAAATATTTTTTTATTTTTGTAATTAAAAAATATTTTTTTAATCAAAAAAATTTATTTTTTTAATTATTTAAAAAAATTAATATTTTTTTATTGAGAAAATATTTTTTTTATTTGTTTAATTAAAAAATTTATTTTTATTTTTTAATTATTTAAAAAATATTTTTTTATTAAAAAAAAATACATGTGGCGTCCACGTGTGCGTTGACCGAGTCAAAATTGGTCTAGGGGGCCAAAACTGCCACAATGGAAAAACTTAAGGGATGATTTTGTAGTTTTTTTTTGGGGACCAAAATCACAACTTCTTAAAACTTAGGAGGTTAAAACTGCTATTAAGCCAAAATATTGATTTGTTATTTTAAAAAGTAATTAATTAGATACTTATTTAGTGACTAAGTTTGACGGTCAATGCATACCATGACGATTTCGGTGTTTTCAATTATTTTAATTTCATAAGATATTAAACAATTGTGACCAATTCATGAGAACAAATGGTAAGATTGACAACGTATGTTGATTGCGTTTATTAAGAGTTAACTCTTACTACGCAAGGGTGCGGAATAAACTTTCACCGCCAACGTTAGGACATCGTTCATGAACAATCTATAAGTAACCTATGAGTTTTGAAGTTTGTCTTGACATTGATTAGTTCTATTAACCTAGACACTCAACTCATGTATTTGAATGAAAAATTGGCGAGGTTTAAGAATTCTAAATAAGCATAACTTTTTAAGCTATAGAGTGTGATCGGATAAGACCATGTTGGTCTAAATGGTAAGAAATTTGACAATAAAGTTTTCAACAATTAAAAATAACATTTTTGCATCTCCAAATTTATATTTTCTTGTGCAAGATATAAATTAAAGTTTTGAAATATAAAATCAAACGAACTGTGTATTTTTTTCCTTAAACATAAGAATGCTAATCATTTGTGTCTAAGTCTATTAAGACCGATACCAACCACATGTTTGTGTACATGCACATACTAATTAAACTCTTATTTGAGTAACTCATTTCAAAAAGTTTGATGCTTCATGTAATCAATAATTAATGAATGTTATTAACACAATCAAATAATAGCATAAAAGAACTTTATTTCAAATTTTCAACAACATGCATGAAAGCTAAACCCAATTATATTTTTTGAGAAGCATATATTAACTGGTAGTAGTGTGGCCAACTGTACTCTATTAACGTTATCTGATTATTGTATTAAAATTATTATTATTCAATTATTTGAAGCTTAAGTTCAAGCTTCCATTAGATTGCTCTTATGATCTTATCTTTAAAAAACTGTATTTATAGAAAACCGATGTCTTACCCACCAAGCTTTGGACATTTCTGGCTGTCATCGAACACTTCGAGTGCCCCACCAGACAGACAAGTTAGTTTTAATGTTAATCAAATAGTATGATTCTAATCCAATATGAAACCTTCTTCTAAAATGTGATTAAATTATTTAAAAATTTAACAGTGATAGAAAAAATAATGGTGTACGTTTGTTCATAAAGCTACTAAAACTAAAGTGAACTTGGAAAAAATACAATTAAGATCACATTTTGCATAGGTAGATGACTAGATGAATTTTGTATCAATGTTTACTTGCTTTAAATGATGTTTTTTCAGTCTAATAATCTAACGTCTGGACTGTGTGGAGAACCTAATATTCAAATTCCAACCGCTCATTTCAGTATTTATGGAGCTACTAACTGAGTTGCATTTACAAGACTCATCAAAGTATTTTTTAGTATTATCAAGACTATCATTGTTTTTTTTAGTACTATCAAGATTATCATTTAATGTTTAATTTGTTTTATTGCACAAGTAGGTGTTATGGATGCTTCAATAATTAATTAATGAATGCCATCAAAAGACTTCCTACAATATATTGTGAAAAGAAATTTGAACAACTAATTTGTTTGTGTTTAGTTTTGGATGTGCTATAATGCAATAATCATACACAAACAAATTCAAATCAAATAACAATATTTAGTTTAATATAGTGAAATTGAGTTCAAATATTTGAACAAGGTCTTGAGTTGTAAGTCTTTTTGATGAATAAACATGATTAAGAGTAAAGATCATACTTAAGGTGATAAGCTAGATTTTTTACAACAAAGATTAATCATTAACAAATTGGTGGTTACTTCATCTGATTAAAAAAGGCTCATTATTTTATACAAGAAAGTTTTCTAAAAATAATTATTTGTTGGCTTTTAGATGTTTCTCTCTCACCAACTAATATATTATTCCCTTGCCCTTCACTTCCTTCCAAATCTGCCAACTTCAGGTAACATTCTTTCATTGGGACCAACCATATGGTCCAAATTTCCAAAAAGAAATTTAACATCATTGGACCTACAAGTCTAGAGCTTATCTAATTATCTATTTTAAGCTTCATTTTTTGATTTGCTTTTAAGCAGTTTCATTAATGAGTGCCTTCGGAGCACTCTTTAAGGATTTTAAAAGAAGAAATTATTTTATAAAAAAGTCAAATATTTCAATTTTTGATGCATTAATTACACAAATTTTTATGATAAATTACTATTTAAAGGCCTTAACTAATGTCCTGGGATATCGGTTAACATTTCCCTTAAAATATTGGGCTAAAGTAGATATAGAAACTCAACTATGTGTCAGCAATATTCTCATGCCCATAACCACTACTTTCTTCCAAAATTTTACAAATATTAGTCTCATGTGCATTTGCTGTGACCAATGATAAAGTCACAATGGTACAAATGAGCACAAATAATTCCTTCATCTAATTGATTTTCATAAGCAAAAAATTAAAATACTCAACGTCAATCTTTTTTCCTAAAGGGCCATGTTATGTTACAAAATAATGTTCACACTGATTGATTATATTTGATTCTTCTCACAATATGCTACACAATAATTAGTTGTTTTTTTATGTAAAATTAATCATTTCAAGAAATAATGAGTCTCGTTAACGCGTGTCCTCAGGACACTTTATAAGGATTTTAAAAGAAAAAATTATTTTATACAAAAGTTAAATATTTCGATTTCCAAGGCATTGATTACACATATTTCAATAAAAAAATTGTCATTTAAAGGACTTAAAGAGTGTCTAAGAACACCAGTAAACATTTTCCATAATAATATGCAAAACAAGGTACCAAAAGACAATACTATTTTGTTTACATTTCATTGTTGTAATACAATCATTGATATTTTACAGTTGTATACTATGTAACAATACATGTTCATCAAAATTAGACAATAATTGTGCAGGAATATAAATAAAGTAGCAAAAAAACAGGAATATAGGAGACAAAACTGAAATGTCACTAATTTTTGCTCTTGTCCTTAAATCCTCAACCATAGCTCTTCATTGGCTTCATAGCATATTGCTTTTTCATTGATCAACAACATATTGTAGCACAAACCAATTTAGTGCATGGTTTATAACCTATTTTTAGCAAGTTTCAATCAACTTATTAGAATTAAGTAGTTGATTAGATTCAGTTAAAGACAAATTGGTCGGGAGAACTTGAATTAGGGACAACTTTATATTAGAATCCTGACTATAACAATCATTGATCAGACTTTACTAACCTCTCGTCCAAACTTCAAATTACTAAACCTCTTCCCTAGAAATAAGGGTCGCAGCCAGATCCCTCCGTAAGGAGGTGTAATAGCATTAGCTCAACCTGCATACATGATTGTTTACACACAAAAAAGTACACTGTACATGCATTAAAATAACTTTCTTACCAATCTTAGTTACTTCCTTTAATTATGTTTTTTTCTTTCTAAAAGGAACTGACGTATCCTACTAAACAAAGAGTGCAAAAGTGATTCATACAATTTGATTCCCTTGTTAGATATTAAATAAATAGTGTCCCCTTTTGCATTTTTTAACATATTTAATTAATCAAATTTAGTTGGCTATGAATTGGCTTGCAGCCAAAAGGGTCAATGAAAATTGTCTTAGTCAAATTAAAGAGAAAATAAAACTCTTGTTTTTTTTATTTGTTTTTTTGTTAGTTTTAAAATCATTATGAAATATGAATAAAAATATTTTATCAAAACTTTGTCATATCATGAATTAATGATAGTGATTTAGCTATAATAAGGAAAACTTTAAGAAAGTTTAGTTTGAAACTTGAATTAAAGAAAAAGTTGAAAGGTTTATCATAACAAAAAAAAATCAGAACAAAAGTTACCAACATTTATATAAACTGTTTCATCAAAGTTTTATATTCAAAATTTATCTCAACCATGAAGTTTCAAACCAATGAGATTCTCAATGGGAGGTACACAACAAGAAAAACAACCAAAAGTGTTTTTCTTGTACCATTCACTCTTCTTCTCATCATGTTTCCTCTTATTCTCATGAGAAACACAGATGAACCATCTCCAAACATGTCTTCTGTCAAACACATGAACAACAAAACACATACAAAAGGATGTGACATATTTTCAGGTAGTTGGATTCCTCATTCTGAAGGACCTTACTACAACAATGAAACATGCAAATGGATGATTGATGAACAAAACTGCATGAAGTTTGGTAGGCCGGACGATGAGTATCTTCATTGGAGATGGAAACCAAACGAATGTGAGCTTCCATTGTTTAATGCAACTCAATTCTTTGAGATTGTTAAAGGAAAGAAAATGGTTTTTGTTGGAGATTCAGTTGGGAGAAATCAGTTGCAATCTTTGTTGTGCCTCCTAAGTCAAGTAAGTAATGATCAACTCATACTTTGTTTTTTGTGTTTTTTTTCAAGTGTAGGAGATAAATTTTTGTTTACATCAAACAATTTTCATAACATAGTATACTATTAGTGTCTCTATAAACAAGTGATTTAGATTATAATCAAAGATATTATGAAAAATGTTCGTGACTGCGACTTGAGCCGTAACATCAAGGTTTTTTCATGTTTTCCTCACTGATTTGTGATGGTCGTGTCAATCGTATTTGATTGTGATTCTCTGCATTATCTTGGAATGTAACCGTGGCTGCGATTTAAAACCTTGTTTTTGTCCTTGTTCCCTTCCCTTGATTGTATCCATCTTCTTAGTTAATCATTTCACAAATGTTTACACAAAATTTTGTTGATGATCTTGTCTGCATGGTTATATTTCAATTTTCAAATCCAACTTAGTGAATGTTTGGTTTCACATTTGGAGGAGGAAAAATTGATTCTAGAGGTGTAAAATTGATTTTGACATGCTTTAATGTTTTCAAGTAAAATTGATTTTGCCTTCATAATTGATTCTAACTTGAAGCTAGAATTCGGAGCTTTTGACTCTGCGATTAATTTAGTCTCAAATTTACTGTGGAACTCGCTTTTATATTTCTATATCCAAACATAAATCACTTTACATTCAACTCACTTTTAGCTAGAATCTATTTTACAAAATAAATTTATTCAAAACCAAGTTTTGGCACCACATAACCAAACATGCTTATGTATTTTTTTCTTTTTTTTTTCAGGCGTCTCAACCCGAGGACGTTTCTCATAAATACACATCAGATGTCATATATTTCAAACGGTATTTCTTCTCCGATTACAATTTCACCCTAGGAAATCTATGGTCACCATATTTTGTGAGATCAAAGGATGCTGACAAAAATGGTCATTCTTACAACAGCATCATGAAATTATATGTAGATGAGGTAGATGAAGCATGGTCTAGTCAAGTTGAAAACTTTGACATAGTGATAATCTCAGCAGGACATTGGTTTTTTAGACCATTATTGTTCTATGAAAAGGGTCAACTTGTTGGATGCAACAAATGTGGAATGGAAAATGTGACAGATCTTGCTCACTATTATGGTTATAAAATGGCATTTAGGACTGCATTTAGAACCTTAACAAATCTTGAAAATTTTAAAGGTGTGACATTTTTTAGGACATTTTCTCCATCACATTTTGAGAATGGAGATTGGAACAAAGGAGGGAATTGTGTGAGGACAAAACCATTTAGCAAGGAAGAAATGAACCTAAATGGTTACATTCTAGAGACATATTTAACTCAAGTGAATGAATTTAAAGTAGCACAAGAGGAAGCATCAAAGAAGGGTTTGAAATTTTTGATGCTAAATACAACTGAAATTATGTTGTTGAGACCTGATGGACACCCTAATAACTATGGACATGCTATGGTAAAAAATGTGACATTTTACAATGATTGTGTTCATTGGTGTTTACCTGGACCTGTTGATACATGGAATGAGTTTTTGCTATATATGTTGAATGTACAAAATCACACATCTTATGGTTCAAAGCTAGAGAGTGTTTTATGAAAATAAGATTTACTTACGTTAACTATATGGAAGAGATTGTTTATTATTTACTTTTTGAGGGTTTGCTTACTCTATTGTAATTTTTTTTGTATTTACACAAAGGGTAGGGGAAATGATGAGAGAGATTGATGAATGTATTTATTTACTACATAGATAATAACATAGAGAATGTATATGCAAAGTGATTTGTAATTTTTGTATCATATTTAATGGAATGTCTTGATTATCATGTCAATAATCAGTCTCAATAAGCTCAATGGTATTAAGAAACACTGGCTAGTTCTGTTTTGCCTTAAAAACCAATTGTTAAAAAAATGTCTTGGAGATGAAGCTAAAGAGGACTTTGATCAATCAAAGCCAAAGGTTTAATCCAAATCAAGAAAATGCATACAAACAATTGAAAAGTCCTTCCATTTACCATAGTTTCTTTGCTAATTAATTTCAAAAAATTAATTATATTTCTTCAATCAAATTTACTTGGTTTTTAATTTTGGTTTGCTTAATTTATTTATTGATCTAGTTTTCTTAATTTTTCTATTAAATTTCTAGGATGGACACTTATAAATTAGAATGGTGATATCCCCGTGAGCTTAGCTCAGTTGGTAGGGATATTGCATGTTATATGCAAGGGGTCGGGGTTCGAACCCCGGACACTCCACTTCTCCACAATTAAATTGTGTGTGCTCTAGGCCACTAGGTTACTTAAAAAAAATTAGAATGGTGATTAAGATGATATAGACATAACCGGAATTGATGAAGATGATATAGACAAAAAGGATAATCGAAATGTTCTTGATCTCACATTTATTTGGATGGTATAGACATATGAAGTTGATAATGCACATTAATTTGGATGGCATAGACATTAACTAGAATTGATAAAGTTGATAATGCATGGATAAAAAAATAGTGAATCCTAGATCTCAAAGCAATGCATTGACGTATGGTAGTAAGCAATTTCATGTGCCTGGATAATGATACTGACTTGAGCTTTGAGGCTAAGCATAGGTGTAGCTTTCTGTCCATTCTTGGGGCTGTCATACATATCATGAACAAAAAAAACCATGAAATATAGTTATATATTCATTTTTTTTCCTTTCCTTTTTTTGGTATAAATAAAGATTAAATATTCTTTCCCCCATTAACATCAAACCTTGCTGTCATATTATGAATATAAAAATTTAAATATTCAAGAGTTTCAGAATTGTATGCTGAGTGTGTAAAACTATCTGATAAGATAATTCTCCAATAAAAAGTTCTATAGTCGATGCATAATCTTTAAATTCGATTCAACAAGTAAAGACCATTATTTTTCTCACCATATGAGTTTCTCGCATGCCATATTCGAATTCTAAAATTCGAAATATTTTAACGTGCTTTTGAAGATTTTATGGAGTATTTATGCTGTTCGGATTCTATAATCCGAACTACATAAGGCGTGCGAGAAACTGATAGGGCGGAAGGAAAAAAACGGTCATAAGTAAATACTCTCTCAACAATACTAGGAATAGGAAGGTATACAAGATTCAAGAAATTTGCAACTTGAAGGAACCCAAATTACTTCATCCTATAGATTAGACTTCCATGGTGAAAATCACTTAACAGAAAGATCACAGAACACTAATAACTTGAACTAGTTGCTTCTTTATCAAGCACCATCTCTCACAATAGCAAACTCAAAGTAACTAAAGTTTACCATAACTATTTATTAGGATATTATAAAATATCTCATAATATCTTTTATATTATATTTGAGTATTGTAAGTTATTTCCTAGAATCAGATTATAATCTTAGAGTATCTCTTAAGATAAGATTATAGATTAATTATTATTATTATTATTATTATTATTATTATTACTATTATTAATTAATTTGTTATTATGATATATGCTCATGATTTCTTTTTATCTAGGATTGAGTCTATGTGTCCCTATAAATAGGGTCTAGTGTTTAGTCTTTTATATCAAGTATCAATAATATTTAAGGTTCCTGTTATTTTCTCTTCCTTTTATCATAAAACATTGCAACTTCAACCGCTATTATATCATCTGATTTTTTTTGTATTCAACGATTTTCCTCTCGTTCTTACCTTTTTCTTCGGCTGCAAGTAACTCTGCGCAGTATGAAGGGATGTAACAAGAGTTTTGGTTAACGAGTGAACTTCTTCAGAAACTTCTTGTTACATATATACACACATGAGGTATTCAATTCAATAAGTACAAACAAAGGTCCAGTCATAAGTTTCTATCAACTAAGAAAAAGGTTCAGTCATAAGTAGGAAAATGTAATAAGGTAATTTTAATTTTGGTCAAAATGATATCCTGATAAATACAATTATGTTTAAGGCTAAAATATAAAGCACAAATGCCGACCTAAGTAGCATAAGCCTCTGCTGGCTTTCAGTTCTGCCTGCAGAATGGTAAGGAAGCCTCTGATGACCATCATAATCTGACAAACCCTGTAACTTATCAGAGGAGCCTCTAACAAAACGATTTCTAGCATTGTTCACGTCTGAGTTGTTGCTTTGCAGCAGTCGCCATTGTGCATTCAATCTTTCCAGCTCCATCTCTTTTGGGTGAATTTCTTCAAGTAAGCCCTCAGCTTGTGTCTGAAAGCAAGAAAGAAAGACGGCTTATTAGACTCATCTCCAGAAGGCAACCAATACACAGAAGTAACAACTCAAATGGTTGTTATTATTCAACTATCGCCATTTTTTTTTTGGCGATAAAAAGATAAAATAAACTGTTTTTTAAACAAAAACAATATCATAGATGTAGAAACATAAACAATGAAGTATGGATAGTACCTGTTTAACTGCTAGTTGCTGAAGTAAACCATGAAGTTGTTTATCTAATGTCTTCTCTCTTTGTGCTGCAAAACAAGTTAAGAATGTTTTAAAGCTAAAATAATGCTTGCAAGGAGAAGCTTAAGTATGCAAAATTAGTGATAGAATTTAAACAATAAAAACGATAAGATTATGGAGATGGAACGGAATCAAAGTCTCCCTCAACTGGATTCTTTTTTTATTCCTTTTAATAGATTAATTCATTTAGAAAAGTATAAACAGGAGCATCAGGGGAAAAAAAACCAAAAAAGAAAATACATCCTAGAAAAGCAGCCTAGTCCCTCTACATGTCCAACCTAGAAATACTCCAGAACAAAACCAAACAAGAGTTTCTGTCAGCATTTTGAAAATTATTATTACATGCAGAGTAAAACCATTTGGTAATATATCACTAAAGAAGTACTATAACTTCTCCAATTTTTATAACGCAAACATGCTTAATGATTTTCCAACATAAAAGAAATCATATGATACAGTGCACTGTCGAATTTTTATGGAATCAGAGTGACCTTAAACAAAACTATACTGAGTCAGGTATCACGTGGCATTTGCATACATAATTATTAATTATGCTTTGCAACTTTCCCTGTTATAAACAATTTCATGACATCTTTACTCAGTGTGATCAATCAAAGGTTCCAGAGGATCCATGACCGATGTACACATTAAGTACAGAATTTATGCCACCTAAAGCGACCAAATACACAAAGGGAAAGGAAGGATCAAAAGAAACAAACAAAGGACATCATCATGCACTCAGATAATAATTTAATCTTTCCTTCACATAAACCAAAAAATATATATGGAAAATACTAACTTGTGCCCTTACGCACAAGTTAAGAAGCTATTATTTTTTTGAAAATTGTGCAATCAACATTATAGAAGTTTAAACATCTATACTTTCAATACAAAATTTATTTTTTTATTTCCTTTTATAGTTCCTTAACTTGTCCCCTAGGGCACAAGTTAGCATGACCCAATATATATAACAGAAGTAATATATAATACCTGGGGAAGGCTGTTTAAGTGCATTTTCTTGCACTGCTGCCCATTTCTTCTCCAACGCTTTTACAGTATCCTCCATTGAACTCTGAAAAGAAAATAACAGTTATTAACATGAAAACAATATTTCAACATAGTTAAATTATTGTTTCAGTTCTGGTAGGTAACTAAATAGAGTACACTACCAACAATTAATGCAAGCATCACAAATCAGAATCGGAAACCATCAGTCAAAATGCAAAGCTGCAACAGATAGTCAAAGAAAAACATTGAAAAGTTGATGCTTTATTGCAACCATCACTTTAAATGTTTATTAACGATTAAGTGTAATATTTTAACGCTAGATTATTGTATTTAATTTGCATTTAAGAGGAAATCTATTGTACCCATCGTAGTCAGGTTCATTTTTACTCTGTTTGCTCTGTTTTTCCTCTGTTTTCCTCTTCTTTTTTTTTGCTTGGTTCCTCTATTTTTCCTCTATTTTCTCTGGTTTTTTCTCTCAACTATATCAACTTATGTTCCTCGTGTTTACATTCGTTCACTGACCGAACAATTTTACTTAGGATCTCGATCCTGACTACATTGTACTGTACCTATTGAATTATCAATTTAGGTGAATGAAATGAGTAAAGGATTCTCGCCATTTTTCAAAAGAAACGGAGGTGTCCATAACTATAGTTTTGAATGAATGAAGGATATCAGTGCATGCATTTATAAAACTGGTGACTTTAATTACACAATACACTAAAACTATATTTATTGAGATGTTCATTTCTTTTAAGAAATGGATTAGATCTCTCCTCGAAGGAAATATAGCATGTCAAATCTCTTCCTCCCCTTTCCATTATGCGAATGTGCAACTAAAATATTATGAGAGATAGTGTCCAACTGCTATCAAGTTCTTTAGAACAATAATCAATTTAGTTGAGAGAGATTTACCATTGGTCACATTAATCTCTAAATGTGAAAACTGAATATTACATTTCAGAGATAAATAATGTACAACCACTAATGTGTTTATATAGGCTATTCTAACCTAATGGGCCTGACCAATGACTAATAGGCCAATTACAAATTACTACTAATAATAGTAAAACTTCACTATTTACAACACTCCCCCTCAAGCTGGTGAATGAATATCTATCATTCCCAGCTTGGAAACAATTCTTTCAAAGTTTTTGTTGTTCAGTCCCTTAGTTAGAAGATCTGCAAGATTGCCTTGGGAAGAGATATATGGAGTGCAAATTAGACCACTATCTAATTTTTCTTTGATGAAGTGTCGGTCAACATCAATATATTTGGTTCTATCACGTTGCACTGGATTATGAGCTATGCTAATAGCAGATTTATTATCACAATAAAGTCTCATTGTTTCATCACTCTTTATCCTCAAGTCTTTCAGGATGCTTTTCAGCCATAGCAGCTCACATATCCCTTGTGCCATTGCCCTGAACTCTGCTTCAGCACTAGATCTAGATACCACAGTTTGTTTTTTACTCTTCCAAGTCACAAGTTTACCACCAAGAAAAGTGCAATAGCCTGTAGTTGATCTCCTATCCACAATTGACCCTGCATAGTCAGCATCAGTATATGCTTCAAGTCTCATGCTTCCATTTCGTTCAAACAATATCCCTCTACCTGGGGTTCCTTTCAAATATTGAACAATTCGGAGTGCAGCTTGTAAGTGAGTCTCCTTTGGTTGGTGCATGAATTGGCTGACTAACCTAACAGCAAAGGCAACATCAGGTCTAGTATGTGATAAGTATATAAGTTTGCCGACTAACCTTTGATAATTGATACATTTCCTTATCAACCTTAATATCCTCTTCAGCATTCCCCAACTTTACATTTGGATCAATTGGTGTACTTGCAGGCTTGCATGCGGCCTTGCCAATCTCCTGCAGAAGATCAGTAATATATTTCTGTTGGGATATGAAAATTCCTTTCTTAGAGTGAGCCACTTCAATTCCTAGAAAATACTTCAATTTTCCCAAGGTCTTGATCTCAAATTCATTGGCCAAGTGTTGGGCTAATAGTCGTTGCTCCTCTTCATCATCACCAGTTACTAGAATGTCGTCCACATACACCAATAACACTGTTACTCCCCCTGACTCAGTGTTTGACAAATAAAGTATGGTCTCCTTGGCTTTGTTTGAAGCCCAAACATATCATAACTTTAGTGAATCTCCCAAACCATGTTTGTGGCGATTGCTTTAGCCCATATAAAGCCTTTTTTAACTTGCACATGGTGTTGACGTTATCAGAGCCTATCATTAATCTATCGTTGGGCTTCCCGCATCGTCCACGCTTCAAGCCCATTGGGCCGGGATGAAGCGTGAGGGGGTATGTTGGAAATTCCGCCTTAATTGCGGTCCGCCCCTAGTCGCCTAAATTGCGACCTTTGGTTAGCCTTCATTGCAGCCTCCAACACCTTCATTGTGTTGGCTTTGAGGGGGTGGATTTAGTCCCACATCAGATAGATAGCACTCTTGAGAAGAGTTTATAAAGAGGAGGCACTCCTCACCTTACAAGCCGGTTTTGTAAGGATGAGTTAGGCCCCAAATTTCAACACTAAACAATCAAATCATACCCAATGTCTCTAAATACATCTAATCAGCTAAATATGTCCTTGAATGTATCGAATTAGTCTCCAATTTCTTGAGGGACTAATCTGATCGAATCGATACTTGACAGAAGAAATGCACATTCACGAACCTCAACACCATTTCAATCATTTAGCAATTATTAATTATGGATTGGTATTAAGATAATCTTATTTCAATAAGCTAGAGGAAATAGGGCCTGTTTGGATTGGCTTATTTTAGCTTATGTAGTGGCATAAGTTTGGTGGGACTGTTCGGGAGAATTGATGAAAACTGCTTATGGTGATTTTCATAAACTTTTTTCCACTTATTTTAATAAGTTCTCCAATATAGCTAATAAAAACAACTTATGGCATATACATAACCAATTTAACGTTATCTTTTGCTATAAAACTAACTTATGCAAGCTTACACATAAGCACTTATCATGATAATTGCTTGTGCTATAGGCTGCAAATAAGCTATTTATCAAAACAGGCCCATAGTATATGAACAAGCACTTAAATAAACTCCCTAGAATAGCTTACTGAATAAGTGCTTAATCAAGTTATATATTCAAAGTTCAAACGCACTCTTAGTCGTTCAATATTGAGCAATTTGTTATTTTTAAGAAGACAAAAGAGAATCGTGTGATTAAAGAAACAAGAACAAACCAGCTCTTTCTTCTTCTCATCCAATTTTTCTAGCATAGCTGTTTTTAACGCTTCTGCATCTGCATCAAAGTCAGCTTTATTATTTATCTTGTTTTCTTCCTCCCAACCCTCAGATATCCAAGATTGTCTGGCATTGACAGAAGCACTCGACTGCATATTTTCCAGCTCAGCCCTCAGCTTCTTTTCAGTTTCATCCATCTCCTGTAGCCCAAAACATGAAAATCAACAACGACGATAATTAAAACATCAAGCAGTGAACTTCAATTCCCAAAATACATAGCAAACCACCAAATGGAACATCACATTAACTCTTTAGTCTATAGCATGGCACACATACACATTAACCATCATACAATTTTTGATTCAGTACATGATACAACACACATATCACAATCCTCAGTCTCACCTCTAACTTGCTCCTTAGTAATTCAGCCTCTTGCATTTTTTCCTTGATTTTATTCTCGCAATTGGATATGGCATTCTCAAAAGCAGCATTTTCTTCCTTCAGCGTCTCCTCTCTAAGCTGGGCCTGTGTTCATACCACAGAAGCAAATTAGTCTTATATAACAATCGAAACCAAATGAATCGCCAATTAAATCACTATAACTGTAGAAGACAATATGGTATCTCAAACTAACAAAATCACAAAACAATCCCTAACAAAATCCCTAATATTGAAAATCTTCTATCACATCAGTCATTCCAAACAGTTTCACGACTAAATTGACCAACTCAAAAAAACTAAAGTGATTATGCATTTTCAATTTCAAGAATCATTTTGAAATTTCAGTAATCACTACTAAATTGACAAAAACATAGAATTTCAAGAATTAAACCATTGCATGACTAAATTGACCGACCAAAAACAACTAATGAGATCAAGCATTTCCAATTTAAGAATCATTATGTAATTTCACTACTTAACCAACAAACAACTAGAACTTCAAGAATCAAACAATTCCATGAACTAAATTGACTAACTCAAAAAAACTAATTTGGTCTAGTATTTACAATTTCAAGAATCTGTGTAATTTCACGTCTATATTAACAAAATTACAAAACAATCTCTGAAATTGTAAATCTTCTAACACATCAGTCATTCCAAACAGTTTCATGACGAAATTGACCGACACAAAAGACTAATGTAATCAAGCATTTTCAATTTCAAGGATCATTTGGTAAAAAAACAGACATAAACATTGAACACCACACCGTGAATAATTAAAAAAAAAAAAGGTCAAATATAACCAACCACATGTGTCAGTGCTGAGCAATTACACATATCTAACACTAGACATAGACACACCTTCAATCTCAAGTATCAGTACTACATTCACTCTAAAGTATAAATTTCAACACATTTCATGTTCATCATGACTAAATTGACTGATAAAAAAGCAATTAAGGCCTTCTGGATTAGCTTATTTGAACTTATATACTTGCATAAACACTTGTCACACTGTTTGGGAGATCTTATGAAAACATCTTACGACATGTTCACAAGTTGTTTGCAGCGTATTTCCATAAGCTATCTTGGATAGTTTATGAAAACAGCTTATAGAATATACAAAAGCAGTTTGACTTTATTTTATCTTTTGTTATAAAAATAGCTTATATGATAAGTGTTGCCTATGATAATAGCTTATATGAAATAACTTATACTAAAACGATTTAACTTTATTTTATCTTTTGATATGGAAATATATTATAATAATAAGCGTTTATATATGATAAAAGCTTATGCTATAAGCTTCAAATTAAAGTATTTATCTAAAGAGGACCCTAATGTAATGAATCATTTCTAATTTCAGAGATCATCCAACACCTACAATTTCATCATTTCACGAATCAAATTACTAATCACCTTCCCAATCAAAATTCCACCCCATTTAACTCAAGGGACACCACCGTAATATCCCCTTAAATACCTGATGTAATATTTCGTTATGATAATTATAACAACTAATCCGTCTAATTTAACCACTAATTAGTGTAACTAACTATTATGTGCCTGTTTCAAATTTGGATTGACTTATTAGAGCTTGTCTACTAGCATAAGTTTTGTGTGACGGTTTGGGAGAACTTCAATAAACAATTTATAACATTTTCCATTTTCGTAAGCTTTTTTCAACTTACTTTCATAAATTCTCCAAGATAGCTTATAAAAACACCGACACAGACACTAAACACCACACTGACACGAACACATCAAGTATGGACCCAACACATGTCGGACATCAGGATACGCCTTCAATCAGAAGTGGTGATGCAATTACTTATCATCATCTAAATCAAATTACTCCAACACATTTCACTCAAGGGTAAAAGTGTAATTTCCCCACATACCTGATGACGAGTTGAGGAATGAGAGTTCAACTGAAGAGCGAGAGCGTTATTAGAAGCAAGAGAATGAGCATGAAGATGAGGAAGACGTTGAGAGATATCAGGAGGAGGCAATCTAAGGCGTAGATCTTGAATCGAACGTTGGAGAGAGTTAGTTTTGGAATCGAGTTCACGAACGTAGGTTTTTTGAGAATCGGAAAAGAGAATTGGAATTGATGAATCTTCTGTTGCTGATTCTGATCCTCCGTTTCCTCCTACTACATCTGCTGCCCATGCTAATAATCCTGCCATTTTCTGTCTCCTTTTCGGTTACACCCACCTCTCTCTCTTTTTCCCTTCAATTTTGGTTCCAAATTGGTGTGGAATTAAAAAACTGTTATTTTAACCTTAAACCATTTGATATATCAACTATTAAAATCAATTAAAAAGTTCTTTTTTAATTAGAAGTATTGCATAGAGACGCTATTCGAATTCCGGACACTTTACTTCTCAACAATTAAAATGTATGAACTCTAATCACTACTTGATAAAAAATTCAATCAAAGAGTTTTTTAATTATGAGAAATATATGAATGCCATTCCTAACTATATCACTTTTTGTAAAAAAAAATAAAAATAATCTTGTCCATGAAAAAATTGATGTATTTTCTCGAGTTTAATAACCTTTTTAGTTGTTTTTAAAATATTTAAGGATCAAATTGTTGCAATAGTTTTTTTTTTTTTTTTGAAAAATGCAATTGTGAAGGTATAAGGGAAGGCATAATTTAAATGTTTATTCTTACAAAAAATAAAATCCAAAGTAATCATTTACATTTTGATATGAAAGATAAATAAGTCTATTTGCTTTTCAGTCTCTTTGGTACAATAAAAAATGACTCACATGAAAATTGTGAAGAGTCAAGACGGGTTTTCACTTTTCACTTTTTTTTATGTATACCTCATCGTGGCATACTTTAATTTGTAATTTTTAGTAAGAATTTTTAAAAATTTACATCGATAGCAATAGCAATAATGATATGATGTTTTGTCACGTTATTAAATATATTTAAAAACACATTAGTTTTTTTTTTTTAAATACATGGGTTGTCATCTTCGTTAATTGATATTATAATACATTATTAAATTTATGTGTATAATTTATGAACTGACTTTTTAAAATTTCCAATGTGGTCACTTCAAAGACCCAACGACTCAAACTTAGGGACAAGACTTGTTATGAAAGGTTGATCTGAAGACCAAGCGACTCAAACTTCTCAAGAGGATAGTTGTTAGATATGTGGGTCGATTTGATGAATGTTTCACAAAACATGTGTGGGGTGGGTGGGTTGGATGTTAGCGGGAGACTTTATTATTTTTTATCTTAAGTCAATACCACTAAACCAATTTAAATGGATCGGGAGACTTCAATGATATAAGTCATCCTAGTGAAAAGAAGGGTGGATTGCCAAATAGTTTAAGGTCGGTGTAGTAAATATACGGATAGGGTGGATCACCAATTAATTGACTATGGGGTCATTGGTCAAAGATATACTTGGAGAGGTCCTAGTTTTCATGGTCGGGACCATATACATGAGACATTGAAATAGAACCGTAACAATTGATGATTGAGTGTTGGGGTTTTCAATGCAATTGTGAAGGTGCTAGTCCGGGGAACTTCTTTGATCGTCAAGCTCTACTTATTTCTTCATTTGGTATTGATAGTACTTGAAGGATCAAGTGCTTTAGATTTTAGAGTACTTGGATCTTAGAGAATTAATTCTTATAATTGTTGAGGAAACGAAACCTTGATAGAAAATGGAAGAAAGAACAAGAAAATTAGAGAAAGTATGAATGAATTTTCATTAACTTGCAATGTAAGCAACTACAAGTATATATAGTTTGTTAGTGAAGGATCATGGTGAACAAGTATGATCTCTACTTCATTTGATTATAAGAAACTATTTTGATAGCTCAGTAAGTTAGTTACAACAACTCTAAACTAACTAAGTTCCAATAGCTTGTGTCACAAGTAACTAAGGCCTATGATGTTCCTCTTCTTCATTTTTGAGTAAGCTTACTTCTATATCTTGTGTATTGTGTTTCAACAATAATGATATGATATGCTTCGGGGTTCAGTATAAAATGGACCAGTTAAAAAATTGGTTCATCATAGACCATTTTTTTTTTAAGGTTAGATTTGTTTATCTACCAAATCTTATAATGAACCATTCATACCAAATTTCTCCTCTATGTTTGTCTCCATCAATGGAAACCAGATCCTTTCTCTTTTTTAGATTTAGTTCACGTATACAAGAGATTTATACTCCTTTACTCATTTTCCTTCCTAAATCCAATGGTTCACCGTTCATGGTGGTGGCAGCATCGGTGACAGTCACACCGCCGAGTTGAGGTGGCGAGCGTAATCTGTGGTGTGTGAGAGTGAGAGCGGTCTTTGGGTTTCTTGTTCTAACTTTGTATGAGGTAGAATAACCCCAAAGTATTAGCTACCAATTACATAGGAGGATTTATCTCATTGCATAAAGATTATGAAAATTTGATTCTTTTGTATGATTTTCCATCAATCGTCCCCAAGAAGAAAAATTGTTGTTTTGTAGATTTTAACTTTTGAAGTGCTGATGTTAATTCTCATCTCTGTGGAAACATTGTGTGAGTGAATAACAAGTGAACTGTTGCATCAAAATGAATTTGGAAGAAACATGGTGGTTGTTGTTATGGAATTGAAATTAAACTTGTTAAAATTCATATCAAAATCAAAAGTTTTTCTAGTTTGATTGAACAAATGAGTACTAGTTTTCACTATTTACGTAATTCATCATAAGTGGATAATTTCTCATTTAATATGAGGATTGAATGAAACATGTTTAGAAAGTACTATTTGTTGTGTTGAATATGGATTTGAAGAGATGTGAATGGTCTTGACTCCACAAAGAAGAGAGAGAACGTAAGAGGAAATTCTAGAAAAAGTAAATGAAATAATTAGATGTGTGTGGTGTATGAGGATTGCATGAAGAAACTGATTCTTAACGACTTTTTTTTTACTGTAATGATAAAATCATGCTGGAGGTAAATACATTAATTTATCTAACTTTAGCTTGAATAATTATAGCTTTGGTCCCTATTTTTGTTATTTTGTGGCTTTGATTCTCCTATTTTAAAATTTGGCACTTTTGGTTTAGTTTTTTTTTAATGATATATCATTGTTGAGACGTTAAAATATTATTAACTAAATTACTCAATCTTTAATTTGAAGTTATCAATACACTAATAAAGATTAAATATTTATGTCATTAAACTAACAATATTTTAAGGTCTCATTAATAACATGTCATCAAGTAAATTCATTTGAAACATGAAACGTTAACTTTTATGAACAAGTAAAAACTAGGCCTTCTCTATTTAGATGGCCACCAAAATAGTTTTTTTTAATAATATAGTTTGTGTAGATATAAATAATTTTTTTAGATGAACACCAAAATAATTTTTTTTTTGTCACACCAAAATAGTTCAATCAAATAATCGAACTATTTTCACAAACAACCCAAAATTATATGCCTCGTACAGTATTTTTTTTTTTTTACCCCCCTTTTCTTTTGATGGTCTAGAACTATATCCTAAAATATTTGATGTTTTAGAATATTTCATATTTTTTTTTAAATTTACCTTGTTGAAAAATACACCATAAAACTATTAAAAGAGCTGTGACATTTGGTTTATCGTATGTGAATTTAATCATAAATAAGATAGAATATTTAGTCTAAAATATACAAATATGTATATACTTTAATTACTCTGTAAGACTTGTGTCAAGAGTTGAAAGATACAAAATGGAGGGAGTATCAAACAAAGAAAACATTCATACTAACGGTTGGGGCCAAGTAATAAAAGACCTTAAATGGGTTATAGAAAATCCGGAATTCTCTAACTTTCTTGTTCATTGGGGTTTGGGGCCGCCTGATGCTCTCACTTCCTTTCTCTTTCTTGTAGGTGCGTGCACATTGAGTATCTTGAGTTAAGGTGCAAAATTAAAATTTCAGGGGTTTTACACGCACAGCCTGCTCGATTGTTTGTTGCTCACAGATAGAATGTGGTTGCTCTCTCCACTCCCCTCCCCGTTTAGTACTACTCTATTTGCTATGCCTCAAAAAAAATTGTCGCCATTGCACATGTTTGACGATGCGAAGAAGGACAATCCATATAGATGATTGCAAATGTAGGATCAAAACACAAATGAATCTCAGCTAACGAATTATTACCAACACAGGTAAGCGTTGGGATAACACCAATATTGTTAAATATAACATCAATAATATGTTGTTTATCATATGAGCCTCCAGGTGTGATGCCTTCTTCTTGGAGAATAGATGTGAGATCGTTCCTAGACCATAGATAAATCGCGTGTTTAAAGTAGTCAAATTGATTGAATGACGAGCAGCTTCCATGTTTGTCCCATTGACTCTTCCAGAACTTTTTGTTGATGCCATTTAGATTAGGCCAAGCAATTGAAAGTCGTGGCACCAAACTTTGAATCTGTTGAAGAGTAAAAACAAAACAAAAAACACTCAACAACATATACAACAATATACATAATATAATGACTGAGGATTGAGATGAACTCACTCTGTTAGAATCAAATGATGATGGTATGATGCAATTTCTTGGGTGAAGTGGCACTGCGTTTGATGGCCATAGCCCATGTATAGTGAAATTTCTCGGAATTTGATTTGTGCATCTCTTGTGTGACTTCTTGCAAGCACTCGGTGGCCATTGCTGGGCCAATGTGTAATGGTTGAATAATGGTTGTGGCAATGTGGGCATATTTTGGTTATTATGTATATTTATCAGCACATTTATGGTAAATACATTCATTATAACCACCTTGATACTTACAACAACAATTAGAATACTCAACAACCAATCCAACCGGTTCATTTTCCCTGTAAACAAGAGAGATATTGTATCAATGATTAACATAGCATATTATAATTTATAAGTAAAGAAAAAGTAAAGGGTCATGTTATCCAGTGTCCCAGACACATGTTAGAGATATCAAAAAAGGAAATTATTATTAAAAAGGTAAACATTTTTAACTTTTTATGGATTAATTACACAATTTTCAAAGCAATAACTACTATATAACTTCCTTTTTTGGTATTTTAACAGGTGTCTTGGGGCACCGGTTAGCATTTTCCACAAATAAATACTCCCTCCGGTCCTAAATTTAAGAGAATAATCTTTTTGTAGGTTCATTGAATAATCAATGTATTTAGACTACAATGTAAACTAAATACATCATTTATTCAATGAATCTAAAAAAAGAATCTTCTCTTATATTTAGGAGCTGAGGGAGTAATTAAATAAGCTTGCTAACTTGTGCTCTTATGCACATGTTAAACAACCCAAAAATAGAAATATTTTCTTAAATTTTATGTATTTAATTAATTAAAATTAAAAAAATAAATTCAAATGCATTACTCCTTCCGTCCCATAATAACCGAGTCATTTGCAAAAAAATATTGTCCCAGAAAAATTGACCCATTTCACTTTTCAATACAATATTAATTACTTTTTTTTCCAATTATAATACTAATTAATATTACTTTCACCACTTCCAATTCAATATATTCTACTTTGCATTTATGATAAAGAAGAATGCACCAACGGTTGATAAGGGCACTCAAAACCATTTTTCTCTCTCTTTCATTTATACATTTTTTCTTAATAAGTGTGAAATGAGTCAAGGGCTCAGTTAAAATGGGACAGAGGGAGTAATTACAACAAAATATATTTACTTTTAATTAGGATTTGTTGTTGTTGTTGTGATTAGAATTTGATGAAGTTGCAACTTTTGTTGTTGTTGATTATGGAATGATGAAAGAAGGCTAATGGATGAAAATTTAATTAGAAATTTGTTATTGTTACTCTCAACAACAACAATACTAAAGTTGTTTCTCTCTCACATCTGCCAAGATGTTGTGGCAGCACTAGTAAGCGCTCTTTTCTTCCCCAAATTTCTCAAAAACAACAAACCAAACAAACCAAATAGAGAACCTCAACACAAATAAACAAATCGCATAAACGTTCAAAAAAACTCACAAACAAACCTGACAAACCAAATAGAGAACCTCAACAGTAATTGAATTAGAATATCCTGTGATATATGTTCTACTAACAGTAATATGAACTAAATAAGTGGAAAATGTAAAGAAATTGAACACAGATATAAAAGAAGAGCGTTTATATAGAGAAGGTCTGAAGAGAGAGTTAGAAATTATTACCTCTTCAAATAAAATAAAATGAGAATAACGCGGCTAAGAAATCCTTCTTCTTCTTCACACTTAATAACACGGGTGTGTGTTTATTTATATAGATTTTGATTAGGGTAGTGATTATAGCAGTTCTCTTTTTTATTGTGGAATTAGTTAGGCATATGTATGCTAGTAGTACACAAATTTGTAGTATGAGACAAGAGACAGAGAAAATTTGAGACAAGAGACAGAGAAAATTTAAGATGTTGAAAGTCTCAATATACAATAGTGTATATATAGGCACATTAAATTAAGGTTCATCTCATATTCATGCTTGTCCATACTATATGACGGAATTAGGTAGGGACAGAAAGGGAAAAGAGAGAATGTTAAAAAAATGGACGTAGGCAGGGTCTAGAATGAAAAAGTTTAGTGGGCCTATTGAATACAAAGGTCAATTTATTATAGTTTAGTGGGCCTATTGAATACAAAGGTCAATTTATTATTTTATAACGTTTGTTTGTATAACTTTGATTGAAATTTTTAAATATTTAAATATAAATGAAAATTAATGATATATTGATTTATAAACAAAATATTGTCAAGATATATAACAATTATTTATGAACTCAACTTATTTTAGTTTGTCTGCATATACATAAAATAAAGATAAAATAATGATATTTTATTGTTTATTCTAATAGTAATTAGTAACATTATAACATAAATGTATAAATAACATGTTACGTAAAGGAAACATTTCTATGATTGCGATAAAAAAATATCTATAAAAATTATATTTTTCGTAAAGTCTACATCTTTTCCTTCTATTTTTCGTAAAGAATATATTTTGCTCACGTTTGTTACTAATCTTTTTATAAGAGTATTGAAAGTCTAATCTTTAACATTATTTTTTGCTCACGTTTGTTACTAATATTTTTTTTAGGAGATTTAAAATCCAATCTTTACCATTATTTTTTTCTCACGTTTGTTTCATCACCGCAAAAGAGCTTAATACGCCTATGAGAAGCATTGGTCAAGAGTGTTCTTTGGATGAATGTGAAAAAATTATTGGTTCGTGTTGATTGATTTTGAGGATTTTAGCATCATGAGATGACGAGGATGGGTACTCGCCATAATAGAGTCGAACATCAAACTTGACATTTCTTTCTTTGTATTGCATTTGTAATTTTGTATTTATCCATTGACAATTGCCACTGGATCAAATTCATTCTACAATTGTGTTGTTATTTTTTTTTTGTTGGAATCACAATTGTGTTATGTCGATGTTATTCATGATATGATATGTAGAAGTGGTCAAAGTTTCATATTTGCTTTCTATAACTATTAGAGAGTTTAAGTACTAGCATGGATCATAAAAAAAAAAGAAGAGGTGCTATACATAGCGAAAAGATTTTCGCTAAATTTCCCAAAGCTTATTTATAGAAATTCAGAAATTCAATAAGCAAATTAGACTTCAAGCATCAACTATAAATTAATTAAAAAACGTCATGTTTTCTTCATCTTCTTCTCGACTTTTTCATCTTCATATCATCTCCATCAACTTTCAACAACAAAAATCCCAGAAAAATTCAAGAAGAAAATGAAGAAAACCTAACGTTTTTGAATTAAAACTAACGGAAATAACCAAAATGTGTAACAGAGAAAAGTTAAGGGACCAAAATAAATTGAATTTTAATTAAGGGACCAAAGCGATACTCAAAAATGCAATTTAGCCTTAATTTAATGATAAAATAATAGAATTTTTTTTTTTTGCATGGTTGACCACTAATTAATTCAACTGATAATTATAAAACTAATCTTACAAAAATCTGATATTAACGGTTAAGATAGAACAATATGAGAGAAACGGAATGGTTCTCTTGTCTTCTCCATAAGCAATTAGAATCTGAAAGAGAAAGTGTTGTATGGTTGCAACAAAACCAACCATCACAATGTTTTCTCTCCAAATGAATCTCTTTCCCTCTCCAACGCTAACTACTCATTCCTCAACAAAGACCCTTCCCACCACTACCACTGTTACAGCTACTAAGCGAAGAGCCATAGTCTTCAGTTCAATCCTTGTAGCTGCTTCTTGGCTTAATTTCCTTAATTTCAATTCAACACAACCACTTTCATTTTCACAACAGCTACAAGATGAACTTCAACCTTGTACATTTGTTTCAGGTTTTTCTGTTTTTTTATGACGCCCTTTTTCTCTAATTTTCACTATTTTTTTATAATGTATTGAAATTGGAAATACATTTTAAAGTTGTTTGCTTTTTTCATGTATAATCAAATTTTGCAATCGGGTCGTGAGCTTTAAAAATAGGAAGTGTATGA
>Ga0315914_1000251_pt1 | contig 58795 bp, 24 predicted proteins | sample MpolenodulesMG_FD_203920 | JGI IMG/M metagenome (GOLD analysis project Ga0315914, IMG submission 203920) | Medicago polymorpha root nodule microbial communities from Los Angeles, California, United States - elongated nodules | ecosystem: Host-associated > Plants > Roots > Nodule | place: USA...
AGTGAAAAACGAAAAAGGGATTTAATGGTTTGTTAAAAAGGGCATTTGATATTGGATATCAATTAATGGAAACAAAATTAATCAAGAAAACTGCTAGTGTCTTAGTGGTCAAAATGTTGAGAGGAAGTCATTAGGTCTCATGTTCAAAACCTTGCAAAGGCTTTTTCATAAAGAATTTTTTAGCTAATCAAAAAAGGCGGAATTAGGGTTAATCAAGGCTACTTGGAGACTATCTAACATTTAGATATATAAAGATTATAGTTAGTAAAGTAGTTAGATGGTTGAAATGTAATAAGTAATGATATGTTACTAAAAATAATAATAAATGTTGTATTGATATTATAAAATAAAAAAATATTTGAGAAAAAAAATGAACATATTTGAGAGAGGTATGACTATCTTTACTTTAAGGCATAATAGTGATTTTGGTCCCTTAATGTATAATGAATAGTCACTATGTTTTTCAATGTATTAAAATTTTAAAATAGTCAATGATTGTACACTCACTTAACTAAAATAGTCTTTAATGCTAAAATAATCTATTAATAGTTACAATAACTCTGAGATGAATATATTGAAAGTTTGACATGACATAATTAATTATTTTTTTGAAGGATTTTAATATGATTAATTAAGTGCTCTTTGATCGAAGGTTAGAAAGAGTGTTGAGAAACCATTTGAAATGAGCTAAACCATCTTCTTCACATCACAAAATGGCAATGCTTCGTTACATGATCTTCAATTACCATCATTACAGAGCAATTATCCCCCACAAATCATTATCAACCCCTCTTTTCCCATTCCAATTTTCCCACAATTTCACAACTTCAGATTCAGACTCATTCACCGTCTCTTACCTCATCAACACCATCGGTTTCCCTCGTGAAACAGCTCTCAAAGCTTCAAAACGACTTCGTTTCAACTCTCCACAAAAACCCAATTCAGTTTTCACTTTCTTCACAAACAAAAGCACCTTGGTTACTTTCAACACTACCCCACAATTCAATTTTACCAAAGTTTCAATTTTTTCTATCCAAAGCTGCTTCATCTTCTGAAATCGCGCGTTGGTTAACGGCGAGTCCTTGAATTTTACAGAGTAGTTTGGAGAATAGAATAATTCCTCTTTTTCAATTTTATAAGAGGTTTTTTCAATCTGATAAAGCTACAATTTGTTGCATGATTCGAAATTTGATATATTTGTCTTACAATGTTACTACTGCTAATGTTAAGTTATTGATTGATTATGGAGTTTGTGATTCCGCTATTGCTAGATTGCTTTTGACAAGACCAACTATACTTGTATTAATTGATTTTGATTTTATTAGTGCTTTGGAGGAAGTTAAGGGTTTAGGGTTTGACCCTTCAACGACCGCTTTTGGGACTGCTTTGGTGACCAAGCAATGTATGAGTAAAATACTTTGGGATAAGAAAGTTGACGTCTTTAAGAAATGGGGTTGGTCTGATGAAGTTGTTATTCGAGTATTTAGGCGTCGGCCTTGTTTGAAGTTGACTTCAATTGATAAGATTAATTTGGTGATGAGTTTTTGGGTTAATCAAATGGGTTGGGATCCTTTGGCACTTGCTAAATGTCCACTTGTGTTTTCTTATAGTTTACCTAAGAGTATCATTCCAAGGGCTTCAGTTTTGCAATTTCTTTTGATGAAAGGTTTGCTAAAAAAGAATGCAAGCTTAGCTGCACCATTTGCTTATTCTGAGAAAATGTTCTTGAGCAAGTTTATTTTCAGCTTTGAGGAGGAGTCTGATTATCTGTTGAAGCTATATGACCAAAAAGTGAAACTTGCAAATACAACGGAGAACATTGACATGCCATTAACTAAATAGGTGACTTCAAAATCTTGATTTTGTAATGTAACATTAGCTTGTTAGTTCTTAAATTTTAAGTGCATATTCTTTCTAGACCAGGATAGGGGATGGTTAAATAGTACCTTATGATTTACCTTGTGCATTATATCTAGTAGATGTAAAAAAGCTGAAAATGTTCTTGCATTTGATCAGGGAATGTTTTCTCATGGTGTTAGTTCTCCCTCCATGTTTGTTCAGTCAAGAATCCATAGTAGTATAAACAAACTATGTAAGCCGAGCAGGTGTGCTTAGATTCGTGATTAAAGCTTTAATTGTCTTTTTAAGTAAACTTTAATTTTTAAGGGAGTTTCTATTACTCATACAATGTTATTGAACAATTTTGCGGCCTTTTTAAATTTTGACTAGCTTGTAAAAAGGGAAGGGATATATTTCTTGGAAGGGTTTCCCAGGTTTTAGCATGCCTTTTTCTGATGTATGATTGAAGGGTAATGAGTGAATAAATAAGCAAAAACACTGATGAGAAAATTGATGCCTATATAATAGTTGGGGGTAGTCCAAACACACCATTTCTAAACAATTTAGGGGGCGTTCAAATGAAAATCATTATAGGTTAGATGCAAATGACACTGATAATCTGATATTGACATACAGTTCATTTGATGATGTTATGGAATGATATAACATCAATTTTTTAAAACTGACTAGTCTATTACATTCCATTCCGCCCTATTCCATCCTATAACACCAAACCAAACATGCCCTTGAATAAAAGAATCATTGAATTGAAGGGGCTCAGTGTTGTGCTCTGCTTGTTTCTTCTTTCAAAGGTCAAATAAAACACAATGCACTCTCAACTACTCCCTCGGTTCCTGTTTATAAGAAACATTTGACTTTTTTGATTCATTGTATAAATGATGTATTTGGTTTATATTCTAAACAAGATACATCAATTACTTAATGAATCTAAAAAGTCAAATTTTTCTTATAAATAGGACCCGAGGGAGTACAACATGTGTTCTAGAGGCTCTTCCATGAAAAGTTCTGTCTGATGTTATAAATGAAAGTTGTTCCGATTCGAGTTATATGTAGTCTTTTTTTGTATGCAGTCACTACAGTTGGATCAATATGCTGAATGTATCCAACGTTCCAAATCAGAAAAATAAAAAACCAGGCTTTCTCGATCCAATTTTTTCGATATTGTCGCACGAAGGTTCTATGTAGCCCTGTTGGATCCGTGGTCCTGGGTGATGGAGTCTAACTGGGCATCGTGCGGCAATGATTTATGGCTCCGCCATCAGCAATGTGCATCATAATGGATAGGTGGATGTTACACAACAAGGATATCCAACATATAAAACTACATCTTGGTGCCCGGATAAAAATGAAGAACTCAGTGCACACTGTAAAACTCGTTGGGATTTGTTTTTTCATTCATTAATCCAAATGATGGCGCCTTATCAGAGAGAGTTCTAATACATTTGAATATGATGATATGAAGGCCATTATGCTATGCAACACCTGCTCCATTGTAATGTCACAATTGCAAAATTTCTATCTAACAGTTTTGCAAAACTGAGTTGAACACACAGATAAATATGTTTTCACTTCTCAATTTTGTTTGAACTATTAAGGCTAGAAAATAACATTTTTGTAAATCTGTTCTAACATAAAAATAGAATATCATAAAAACTTCCTTCACAAAAATTTAATTTTTTTTAACCCAACATAAATTGAATGCGAATTTTTTAAATGTTGGAATCCAAGATAAAAGTAACTAAAATCTTAATATAGAAATTAAATTTTGAACTCATTTTTTTAAGAGCTTTTTATAATATTCTAAAGGCTTAATTAATGATGTGGTCCCTTAAGTTATTTGTTGGTTACATTTTAGTCTCATAAGTTATTAACGTTACAATTTGGTCCCTTTTTGGTTTTATAATTTGATTATGATATTATCAATAAGAGTTTTGTTGGGACTATGGACATTATGGATTTTAGAGTAGATGTCAATCTGGATTTTGTTTGGTTTGTGAGAAGTTGTCTATTGAGGGTGAGATGATGATTTTGAGTCTTTTTGCTTATCTCTTTTCTGGGTATTTTTTTTGGGTTTTTTTGATGAATTTATGAAGATAATGATGAAGATGAAAAAGAGGTGGAAAGAAGAAGATGAAGAAAAGTATTTTTTTTCTCGTTTTTTTGTTTTGGTCTTTCTACGAATTTTGTTTTTGGTTTTGATCCCTCTACATATTTCGTTAATTGGTTTTGGTTCCTCTCTGTGCAGTTCATCCGCAAATTTGCCACGTCAGCATCGTTTGCCACGTCAGACACTGCCACATCATCCTCTATTTATCACATGTGCGATTTTGTAACAAAAACTAATGGGAAAAACGAAAATCAAATGGTTGACAATTTACAAGATTTATTGTAGGAAGAGAAAATAAAATAAAAAATAAAGGGACGAAAACAAAAACATCCGAGTTTAGGTGGACTTTTAAGCCTCTATTCTATTATCCGTTGAGAACCAATCAAGTACGGATTACAATACTTAAAAACATATCACAATACTCTCCGATCATCTCATTCTCACTACATTCCAAACCATGTCGAAGAAGTTGTTTCTTTCCAACAATGTTGTATTATGTCTCATCACAACAAAATCCACAACCTCAAAATTCAACAGCACTCTTTTGAACCAACACTCGTTGTTCCCAATTTCACTAAGAAGTTTCTGCACCATAACAGCCGCTTCAGAATCAGAATCAAACACACACTCATTCTCTGTATCATACCTCATCAACAATTTTGGTTTCTCATCTAAATCTGCTCTCAAAGCTTTCAACAACAAACAGGTTCGTTTCATTACCCCAGATAATCCTGATTCTGTTATCAACTTCTTTCAAAACCATGGCTTTTCACACGAAAACATACACATCATCATCAAAAAAGCACCTTGGTTACTTTCATCACAACCCCACATAAGGTTATTGCCAAAGTTTCAATATTTTCTATCCAAAGGTGCTTCTTCATCTGATATTGTTTCATTGTTAACTTCAAATCCTAGAATTTTACGAAGTAGCTTGGAGAAACGAATAATCCCTCTTTTTGAATTATTCAGTAGGTTCTTGAAAACCAACAAGGATGTCATTGTTTGCTTAATAAAAAATTGGACTACATTTACTATTTATCCCTATCACCTTCTAGAGGCTAATATCAATTTGATGACTGATTTTGGAGTTTCTGATTCTGTCATTGTTAGATTGACTCGATCTAGCCCATTTCTAATTTGTTCAAAGGATTTGATTAAGTCATTGGAGGAAATTAAGGGTTTAGGATTTGATCCTTCAACAACTACTTTTGGGTATGCTTTGTTAGCCAATAACTGTACGAGAAAAAACCTTTGGGACGATAAAGTTGACATCTTTAAGAAATGGGGTTGGTCTGATGAAGATGTTATTCGAGCATTTAGGTGTCATCCTGATATGATGTTGACTTCAACTGAAAAGATTAATTTGGTGATGAGTTTTTGGGTCAATCAATTGGGTTGGAATTCATTGGCACTTACCAAACAGCCGCATATCTTTACTCATAGTTTGGAGAAATGGATCGTTCCAAGGGGATTGGTTGTGCAATTTCTTTTGATGAAAGGCTTGCGAAAAAAGAATGCCAGCTTAGTTACACCATTTAGATATTCTGAAAAATTGTTTTTGAAGAAGTTTGTTTTCAGTTTTGAGGAGGAATGTGATTATCTATTAAAGCTATATAAGGAAAAAATGGAACTTGCATATACAACGGAAAACAATAGCATGCCATTCCCTAATTAGGTAATTTCGTAATCTTCTTTTGCAATAAAATGTAAGTGCTTACTGCTTATTCTTTCTAGGCCAAGATAGAGGATGATCTAGCTGTCTTGACTTTTTTGCTAACCTGGACCAGAGTGCTATAGTTGGTCATAATAATACCTTATGATTTATCCTATATGCCTCATATCTAGTAGATAAAGAAAACCTCGAATGGTCTTGTATTTATTTGGTCAGGGAATGTTTACTCGTGATGTTAGTTTTCCTTCCATGTTTGTTCGATCAAGAAGTACAAACAAACTATGTATGCAATTCTGCTCAATTTAATGATTGAAACTTTAAGCTTGAGATTATTCAGTACTTTGCCTATTTGCTTTTCTTTTGGTTCTCTACACATTATCTTTCTAAGGATTTTTCTATTATTACTCATACAACTTTATTAATAGTTTGCAGCCTTCTTTAAGCTTGAAGTTGTTTCTTGAAATGTTTATAAAACGTTATGAGAATGAGGGTTTTTATCTTTTAAAGTTGTATGAGGAAAAACACAATCATGCATACACCACGGACAAAACATGCATCTCATGATTGTATTTTCAGGTATTTTAGCCTTTATATGTTGTTGTTGTTCCTGATTTGAATTGAATTCACGTTTAGTAGTTAGTACAAAATATGAGTGGAGCTAGTTTAACCAACTTGGTTTCCTTTTCTTATTTGGACAAATGTTTGTTTGTTGTCATTGATATTTTCAAAATTGTGTTCTGTATTGATTCATGTTGCCGACCCCGCTTAGTGGGATAAGGTTTGATTGTTGTTGTGTTGTATATCAGTCTTCATAATACCGTATAATTTTGCCAGTAGCAAACATAAAAGTTGAAATTTTCTTGTATTTGTAGGCATGAAACTCTGTTGAGGGAAAATGCAAATAATTTGGGGAAAATGTGTAATTATGGTTGTCGTGCAATTGTAAAGACTTCTCCAATTTCAATATTGAAGATAAAATTATTGTTGTGGATTACATTTATTTAATACACTTGGCAGGTAGCTTTATGCCAAAGTCAGGCCAGGTCTTCCATAGCACTTTATTTTGTCACATTTTGATTTTATTTGTGTCTTTTGGCCAACTATTATGGATTAAAATACATTGGCATTTTGTCAATGTTCTGTATTTTATGTGAGTACATTATGTGTTTAACACCGCACATGCTTGAACACCCTGTTCCTTGGTGTATTTTGTGGTGATATTTTACTTAACTGCTTTCGGATATTGTCTCTTGTCATAGACACTTATAGCCTAGTAGAGTAATTTCTTGATACTGTTAATTGGAACTTTACAGTTTCAATTTTCTACTTAACTGTTAATTGGTGTATTTTGTCAATGTCCTGTATTGTATGTGAGTACATTATGTGTTTAACACCAGATATGCTTGAACACCTTGTTTCTATGGCAACATTTTGTAGTATCCTTCCTAAAACCTTTGCATGATTTGTTGAAAATTGTAACAGTTTCAGTTTTTGCATCTTCACACAACCTCGCTTTGTCTTGGATGCTTTTAGTCTTCAATTGTTAGAGCTAAAATGATAACATGTTCTTGCTGTTGATTTAGATTTCTTACATTTTATTAAGTTATTTTTTTTAAGGGACATCTTCAGTTGTTTTATATGTGCTCAGTTATTGTAAATGAGCTATCCCTCTTTGCCCTCTATATTGATCTTATCTAGTATTTATGTTGCGTTATGCCCTCTTTTGTTGTCTTGCTAAACTTAAAATATTCATTTATTTTTTACGACTGAAATTCTTAGTTGAGTTTATAAACTTGTTCTCACTTATATTTCAAGCTATAATCTTTATCCACATCTGTTGAAGTCGCCATTGCTGATTTTTGATCTATTTGCAGGTACTATGGTTGTAACAATCAATGTTACCTATTGGTTTGCTACATTGTTATCAGTTTTCAACTGCCACTTTTCCTCTATAATCAGGCAGCAGCTTTGCAGAAATTAGTGTCAAGTTGTTGTATGGAAGAGACGAGTATCAAATGTCCATGATTATAATTTGATGACCATTCTTGATTCTAAAATCTAGGTATTGATTCTTTCAGCAACCATTTTTGCATTGGAGCCAACTGACATGTAAATTTAGAAAATAGTTTTCACTGAAAGTTGCAGTTGTAGCTTTACTCTGGTTACGTGTTTGAATGCTAATACGCCGCATTTCCATACACTGAAATTTGTTGTAACTCGCGGTCACAGATCCAACATAAATACTTCTTCAGTGGACCTTATTTTTCTACATAGTGAATCAAGATGATGATTGATGATGGCAGATTTTAGTTCCAAACGCGCCTATCCTGATAGTAACCTTCACCAGACTTTATCAAAATTGTTTGTTGCTGATTGTATTGTGTTATTCGGAGAATCTGAAATGTGAGTTGTTTTTTATAACAAAGATTGAAGGAGAAGAATATTATAAGAAGTTCTTTCACAATTTTCTTTTTAACCTGCCATAAATAAAATATAAATTTTTTAAATGTCAAAATCTATAGACGAAGTAACAAAAATATATATCTAAATTAAATTTTGAACTCTTTTTTTAATAAATTTTACAATGTTTTAAATGTGCCTGGAAATAAATCAAAAGCTAAATTTTCAGCCTTTAATAGAATCCATTGTAGATGCAATATAAATTCTATTTTAGAGAAACCAAACATGTGAAAATCAATTCTACATTTCTAGAATCAATTTTATCTATTTATAATATTATGAATATGCCTGCAAAAAATCATTTAAAAATATTTGTTGACTCAACGTAAACAAAAACAACTTGCAAGATAATTTTATAGTGACTATGCGATTTATTATATTTAAAAATGATAAAATAAAGATGAACACTTCGGTACCTAAAGTTTGGTTGGATATATACCTATTAAATCTTTCAAAGTCATGTCACATCAGTTATTAAGTTATTTTAAAATAAAGTTTGAATTTCTCCCTAAAAAAATATTAAATTGACTACAATACCACTCTCCAACCAAACTTTACCTAAAATAAATCTTGCTCTCAAATAAGTCCACAACTTTTGCATTAAAAAAATGGTTAAATAATTTTTTTTTCATCCAATTTTTTTTTTTTTTTTTCAAATAGTCTGATGGCTAGAATTAACCTTTTTAAGATGAATAAGTGAGGTGTAGTTTGACCCCCGACCCCTGCGTATAACAATGCATTGTCCTTATCAATTGAGTTTGACTCACAAAGACATAGAATCAGGGAGACACATAATGGGGGTGGGGAGATAAGGAAGGTTGGTCAGTTGTGAGTTTAAGATGCCGAGAAATAATCGATCGATTAATCAAGGACAAGAAGGATCTCATGACCAGAGTGTTTAGGGCTAGATTACGGTTCTTCGGAAGTGCATCGAAGATAAGGTTTTGAGATTTGCTTAGGGGCCACATGTGTTATGGTGGAGGTACAACATCTATTTGTTGGCAGAATATAAAAAATAAGAGGGTGTTGGAGTGAAAGTCGAGAGTTGGTTGGTTGATGATATTAGGCGCAAGGTAGGTGATGGTCTAATACGTTGTTTTGTCAGGATGCTTGGGTTGAGGGAGTTCCACTTAGTGTCAGGTTTAGTCACTTGTTTGAGTTATCTGAGAACAAGTTGGCAATGGAAGTGGAGATGCGTTCCTTAGGTTGGGGTGAATGGTGAAGCTTGGAATTGGCGGAGAAAACTCTATGCTTGAAAGGGAGAGAAGGTGGAGGAATGTGTGCGTTGATATCATCTATTGTTTTGTAGGTTAGTGTGGGGATAAATGGGTTTGGAAGTTAGACACGACAAAAGGTTATTCTATGGGTAGTGCTTATAATTACTTGACGGCGGTGGAAATCAACAATCATATGGAAGGCAATAACATTCTTTGGTTAAAAGTTGTTACCCTCAAAGTTACTCTTTCTTTTTACGTATGTTTCTTATCGTATCCCTACTATATATAATATGCATAGGAGGAGGGTCCTTAATTATATTGATCAGACATGCACATGAGGGGGTAATATGAATAAATACAGGGACCATATATTTGTCAAATATGTTTTTTTTCGGAACATTATGGTAATTGGTTGCTAATTGTATAGGCTTTGAAACTGGATATCTTTCGAACCACCTAGTGCATTTCAGTAAGTTAGGAGGTTTCTCAAAGAAAAATTGTTTGGTTTTGAGTATCATTTGGATTTCGATGGTTTGGACAATTTAAAAAGAAAGAAAAGAGAGAAATTTTCAGCAAAAGGAGAAGCAATTGCAAAACTTTAAGCTTTGTTTAATAGAATGAAGTCAGTGGAGCGGAATAGAATGAAGTGGGACATAATGGAATTAATTTTCCATTCCATTGTTTGGATGTTTTATGATGGAATGGAACAAAGTTTACCTTCCATTGTTTGAAAATTAAACGTAAATGAGTGAATTATAACTTTTAATTCCTTTATTACCTTCAATTGTAAAACAAAATTATGATAATTGAAGCATAATCTAACCTACATCCTAACACGGTTATTGAAAGTGATTATTAATTAATAGTGAATATTTACAAGCAGTGATAATACATCCAAACAACTGCTAGTAGATAGATTTCAGAACTCTCATGTTGAGTTCACCAAGAGGCAAGCAAATAGGGTAGTTCACGAGTTAGCTCAGGCAGCCCTGTCTAATCCTAGCCTCCATGTTGTTGATGATGTACCTACATGTATTTGACATATTTTAGCTAATGAAATGCAATGAATTTTTTCCTTAAAAAAAATTAATAGTGAATATTGTTTTGAAAAGTGTCATGATAATAAAAAAAAACAAGCAATTTCATCACGAATTAGAAAAAGATTTTGATTGAATTATATATATCATACTTTGTGTGTAAAGTTATAAGTGCTCCAAAGTTAAATGTCCATAAAATCTTTCTTGCCACGATCAGTTCATCAAGTTAAAATCGGTATAACAAGTGTGGGACAAATTATCTGCAGCGAAAAAATTGCAAAGAGAAGATATATTGACACTGTGAGAACATATTGGATGTCCCAAATCTTCCGATTAACATAATAGGAATATACTATGCAAGGAGAAATAAAGTCGGGTTACCTATTCATGAGATTGTGGGGGAAGAGAAGACGACATAGACATCAAAGAAGATAGACGACAACTAGCTAGTTAATGGTGATGAGTAATATTGAAAGAAGAAGATAAATAAGTCATTTTAAAACTTAAAGGAGTGGTTCCATCTCATTCATCTAGATTTGGGGGAATAAAAATGGGGGAAAAGTAATGAAATAGGATGGAATACATTCCACCATGTACCATTCCATTCCTTCATTATTTTTCAAATCCAACCAATGAAATGGTATACTCCCCCCTTTTCTAAATATAAGCAAATTTGACTTTTTAGGTTCATTCAATTAATGATGTAAGCTTTTGTTACAAAACGCACATGTGGCAAATAGAGGATGATGTGACAGTGTCTGACGTGGAAACCGATGCTGACATGACAAACTTGATAATGAGCCACACAATGAAAGGGACCAAAAGAACAAAACGAAATTTGTAGAGGGACAGACCAAAACCAAAAAACGAGAAGACGGAAAATTCAAATTTAGTTTACATTTTTTCATCTTCTTCTTCATCACTATCATTATCTTCATAAAATTTATCTATATCATCAAACAAACGGAAATTCAGCACTTCAAAATCCAAAAATCCATCAACTCAAAACAGCCAACAAACTCAATCTCACAACTTTACTACAACTTCTTTTTTTTCTTTATTTTTGTTCATGTGCTTGAGATTAACACACATCGATCCAGCACCTTCAACTATACATTCATGTGATAAATTCCCTTTTATTTCTTCTCACAAACAACAAAATCAAATTAAACCAATATACCCACTGTTCAACCTGCAATCCAATTTCACACACATTTTAAAATCATTTACACCAAACATACACAATAAAATCATTCAAAATAAAACTCATCTCAATTCAACATTCCAACATATTTTTCAATTCCATTTATTATCCCTCTAGATCTTCAAATGAAAACAACATTCATATCAAACTTGAACATTTCTCTTATAATCCAATTTCACACATCAATCTTCCAAATCAACCAAAAAAAAGTACATGATCCAAATGATCAAAACAAAAATGATGAGATGAGAGTTCAAAGAATTGACGAAGAAAGCATTTGGGGTGACCAAGAAATAGTAGAGACGCGGGAACAATGATGAACGAGAGTTGGTAATGAAAAAAAAACGAAAATACATTCTTTAGGTTTTTCAATTTGGGAACTTTGTGAATTTTTTCAATATTGGGAATTCGAGCATTCTCAATGAGAATTTGGTTGTTATAATTTGATTATGATATTATCAATAAGAGTTTTGTTGTGACTATGAACATTATGGATTTTAGTGTAGATGTCAATCTGGATTTTGTTTGGGTTTGTGAGAAGTTGTCTATTGAGGGTGCGACGATGATTTTGAGTTTTTTTTTTATCTCTTTTCTAGGTATTTTTTGATGAATTTATGAAAATAATGATGAAGATGAAAAAGAGGTGGAAGGAAGAAGATGATGAAAGATATTTTTTTCTCATTTTTTTTTGTTTTGGTACCTCTACGAATTTTGTTTTTGGTTTTGATCCCTCTACATATTTCGTTAATTGGTTTTGATTCCTCTCTGTGTAGCTCATCAACAAGTTTGCCACGTCAGACACTACCACATCATCCTCTATTTATCACATGTGCAATTTTGTAACAAAAACCAACGGAAAAAACGAAAATCAAAAGGTTGACAATTTACAAGATTTGTTGTAGGAAGAGAAAATAAAATAAAAAATACAGGGACGAAAACAAAAACATCTGAATTTAGGTGGACTTTTAGGCCTCTATTCTATTGGGTAAGGTTTAGTATGGGAAAACAAAGTTGTTTCCCATCATGGAAAAGTCTTTTTGGACTGTTAGATTAAATAGGAATACAAATTTTATGATGGTCTGTCTATACTATATAATCCATCAGCATTCTCTCTCCTCCATTCCACCACAACACTAGTCATCTTCCATCTCAATTTTACTTTTCAATCCGAAGAACACAAATTTACTACTCAAATTTGGACAAACTGAGTTGAGTTTTGGAAACAAGGAGGGACTATGTTGTCACCATCAGCAGACTTATAAGCATATGTACCAATAATATAGATGAATCAAACTCCAATACATCTCCCCAAATTTAGAAAACACACCAACAAGAGTCATATTTAATCAAGAAACCAATGTTCTTTTTTATCATTTCTGTATGTAAATTCGGCACCATCACATTTACAAAATCTAGATCTGGTTCGACTTTTCCTGCATCATCACATATTCAAAAATTAGATCTGGTTCGGCAAACATAACTTTACCACCGAAAGTGACCGGAAACTCTTCCACGATGGTGTGCGGTGGCTCTCCGGCGAAGGTTCTTTGAATTAGATGTTAATAAATAAATAAATAATCTGCTTCTATGTAATTTTGATTTTGATGCTTGTTTTTCTTTTAAATTAGATATTGATAAATAAATAAACAATTAGTTTGAATAACTCTTATTTTCGAAACAATTGGGAGAGGAAAAAAAATCTAGTATAAATTTGTGTTGTTTCTATGACTAAGCTGTAAAGAAAATGGTGGACCTGGGTTAGTTTCAATCTCATGAGGTTGAAGAAAATGTAAACAAGATATGGTGTGGATAGTCCATGATTAAATCAGTGTTCCTATTTAATCAAGTGGTAAAAAATAGCTTTCCCATAGTAGGATACAACTTCCCTTTCCCATGTTAAATGCCACCATTCTATTATCCGTTGAGAACCAATCAAGTACGGATCAGAATACCTAAAAACATATCTCAATACTCTCCGCTCATCTCATTCTCACTACATTCCAAACCATGTCGAAGAAATGTTTTCTTTCCAACAATGTTGCATTATGTCTCATCACAACCAAATCCACAACCTCAAAATTCAACAGCACTCTTTTGAACCAACACTTGTTGTTCCCAACTTCACTAAGAAGTTTCTGCACCATAACAGCCACTTCAGAATCTAAATCAGACGCACAACCATTTGCTGTATCATACCTCATCAACAATTTTGGTTTCTCATCTAAATCTGCTCTCATAGCTTTCAACAACAAACAGGTTAGTTTCATTACCCCAGATAATCCTGATGCTGTTATCAGCTTCTTTCAAAACCATGGCTTTTCACACTCCAACATACGCATCATCATCAAAAAAGCACCTTGGTTACTTTCATCACAACCCCACAAAAGGTTATTGCCAAAGTTTCTATTTTTTCTATCCAAAGGTGCTTCTTCATCTGATATTGTTTCATTGTTAACTTCAAATCCTAGAATTTTACGAAGTAGCTTGGAGAAACGAATAATCCCTCTTTTTGAATTATTAAGTAGGTTCTTGAAAACCAACAAGGCTGTCATTGTTTGCTTAATAAAAAATTGGACTACACTTACTATTTATTCCTATCACCTTCTAGAGGCTAATATCAATTTGATGACTGATTTTGGAGTTTCTGATAATGTCATTGCTAGATTGATTCAATCTGTACCATTTCTAATTTGTTCAAAGGATTTGATTAAGTCTTTGAAGGAAATTAAGGGTTTAGGATTTAATCCTTCAACGACTACTTTTGGGTATGCTTTGTTAGCCAATAACTGTACGAGAAAAAACCTTTGGGACGAGAAAGTTGACGTCTTTAAGAAATGGGGTTGGTCTGATGAAGATATTATTCGAGCATTTAGGTGTCATCCTGATATGATGTTGACTTCAAACGAAAAGATTAATTTGGTGATGAGTTTTTGGGTCAATCAATTGGGTTGGAATTCATTGGCACTTACCAAAGGGCCACATCTCTTTGCTCATAGTTTTGAGAAATGGATCGTTCCAAGGGGATTTGTTGTGCAATTTCTTTTGATGAAAGGCTTGCGAAAAAAGAATGCCAGCTTAGTTACACCATTTAGATGTCCTGAAGAATTGTTTTTGAAGAAATTTGTTTTCAGCTTTGAGGAGGAATGTGATTATCTATTAAAGCTATATAAGGAAAAAAAGGAACTTGCATATACAACGGAAAACAATAGCATGCCATTCCCTAATTAGGTAATTTCGTAATCTTCTTTTGCAATGTAGCCTTAGCTTGCTAGTATTAAAACGTAAGTGCTTATTCTTTCTAGGCCATGATAGAGGATGATCTAGCTGTCTTGACTTATTTGCTAACCTGGACAGAGTACCATAGTTGGTCATAATAATACCTTATGATTTATCCTATATGCCTCATGTCTAGTAGAGAAAGAAAAACTCGAATGGTCTTGTATTTATTTGGTCAGGAAATGTTTACTCGTGGTGTTAGTTTTCCTTCCATGTTTGTTCGATCAAGAAGAACAAACAAACTATGTATGCAATTCTGCTCAATTTAATGATTGAAACTTCAAGTTTGAGATTATTTAGTACTTTGCCTATTTGCTTTTCTTGTAGCTCTATACGTTATCTTTTTAAGGATTTTTCTATTATTACTCATACAACTTTATTAAATAGTTTGGTGCCTTCTTTAAGCTTGAAGTTATTTCTTGAAATGTTTATAAAACGTTTTGAGAATGAGGGTTTTATCTTTTATTAAAGTTGTATGAGGAAAAACACAATCATGCATACACCACGGACAAAACATGCATCTCATGATTGTATTTTCAGGTATTTTAGCCTTTATATGTTGTTGTTGTTCCTGATTCGAATTGAATTCATGTTTAGTTGTTAGTACCGAATATGATTGGAGCTGGATTAACGAACTCTGTTTCCTTCCCTTATTTGGACAAATGTTTGTTTGTAGTCAATGATATTTTTCAAAATTGTGTTGTATATTGATTCATGTTGCCGACCCACTTAGTGGGACAAGGCTTGGTTGTTGTTGTTGTGTTGTATATCAGTCTTCATAATACCTGTATAATTTTGCCAGCAACAAACTTAAAAGTTGAAATTTTCTTGTATTGTAGGCATGAAACTCGTTGTGTAAGGTGGAAAAAGGCAAATAATTTGGGGAAAATGAAAGTGTAATTATGGTTGTGGTGCAATTGTGAAGACTTCTCAAACTTCAATATTGAAGCTACAGTTATTATTGCGGATTACATTTATTTAATACACTTGCAGTTAGCTTTATGCAAACAATAAATAAATGTTCTGTATTTTATTTTGTCACATTTTGGTTTTATTTGTACCTTTTGGCCAACTGTTATGGATTAAAATGCATTGGCATTTTGTCAATGTTATGTATTTTATGTGAGTACATTATGTGTTTAACGCCACACATGCTTGAACACCTTGTTCCTTGGTGTATTTTGTGGTGATATTTTACTTAACTACTTTCGGATATTGTCTCCTGTCATAGACACTTATAGCCTGGTAGAGTAATTTCTTGATACTGTTACTAATTTTTGGCCTTCATTTATTACTACTAAGTAAACCAATAGCTTACCTCCTATTTTGTTTACCACTCTCAAAAGGAATGATTTTTTTTTTATACAATCTCACCTATAAAGAAGCAGCTTTTGTTCAATTGGCAAGGATATGATGAAACAAAACTTTGTTGTGTTTGTTTGCTATGTATGAAATGGCTTCTTGATCATAATGGATTAATCAGTGCTTTCTTTCGCTGGCAACGTTTTGTAGTATCCTTCCTGAATCCTTTATATGATTTGTTGAAATTGTAAACTTACAGTTTCAATTTTTGCTTCTTCACACAATCTCACTTTGTCTTGGATGCTTCTAGTCTTCAATTGTTAGAACTAAAATGATAACATGTTCTTGCTGTTGATTTAGATTTCTTACGTTTTATTAAGTTCTTATTTCTTAAAGGGACATCATATTATCTTCAGTTGTTTTATATGTGCTCAGTTATTATTGTAAATGAGCCATCCCTCTTTTCCCTCTAACTAAATAACGTCTATATTGATCTTATCTAGTTTATATTCTGTGTTAGACTGATAGTCATGCCTCATGCCCTCTTTTGTTGTCTTGCTAATATTAAAACCTCTGATTCATTTATTTTTTATGTCTGAAATTCTTAATCGAGTTTATAAACTTGTTCTCATTTATATTTCAAGCTATAATCTGTATCCATCTAATTGCAGGTACTACGCTTGTAACAGTCAATGTTACCAATTGCTTTGCTACATTGTTATGAATTTTCAACTGCCACTTTTCCTTTATAATCAGGCAGCAACTTTGGCAGAGACGAGTATCAAATGTCCGTGATTATAATTTGATGACCATTCTTGATTTTGAAATCTGCTCATTGATTCTTTCATCAACCATTAATTTTGGAAATAGTTTTCATTCTTTCACAGAAGCTTGAAGTTGTTGCTTTACTCTGGCTGTATGCTTGAACCGTTAATGTACTGCAGTTTCAAATGCACCGAAATTTGTTGTAACTAATAGAAAAATGGTCACAAATCCAACATAAATACTTTTCTAGTGGACCTTTTTTTCTTTCTACATAGTCATAGACAATAATCATTTGTGAAATTTCTTTGCAAAAACCAACTAGTGAATCAAGATGGTGATGTCGAATTTTGGACATTCTAAAAGGACCTGTCTAGTTCCAGAGACACCTATCCTGATAGTAACTTTCACCTTGATTCAGAACCATTACCCACCAGACTCTATATTAGACTTTATCAAAATTGTTTGTTGCTGATTGTATTTCAGCAAAAGGGATTAAGAAACCAAAATATCCATGAGAGGGGAACTCCCTCCAAACACACCTAAAGGTATCCATCCAACACTTTTCACTATCCTTTGTTCCTTCTTCCTTGTTAGGAGATGAACACTTGGTTCATTCTTTTGTTAATTCTCTCTAGAGTATTCTGATTCTGTTTTTAATTTCTCAAATATTAATGATTACAACAAGAGAAACTCGTTTTATAGGAGGCTAAGGTTCACCATTAACTTAAACGGCCTACATTATATCGTAAGGGGGTATATATACCCTAAGGGAGTAAATATATTTATAATAATGTAAAACTTATTTACATTTGCTTTCATACATTTGACTATATATTTTTAGAGATATTCAATGAACTACAAAGAGGCATCTTAGTGCAATTTGATTGAATCTGTGTAAGCAAACTTAAACTATCAATACATAGAAATTAAGCTCTATGTCGTAAGATTATTTGTCATTGATTTATTAGTAGCAAAAAGACGTTATTTTCGGTGTATATAAATATTTTATCGTATAATATTTGCTTTGTTTAGTTTATTATTTTAGGTTTTAAAATATCTATCTTACCTTTGTAAAATAGGTCGATAATGTTCTACTTCCCCTATAATTATGATATAAATTTAAATTGGAAAAAAAAATTTACTAGCTTTGCTGCACTTTTTGATATCTATTATTAAAAATTAATAATAGTAACTGATAACTTAAATCGTAGAATTCATATTTTTTAACAAACTTTGCAAAAAAAAAATTATAATATTACTAGAATCTCTCAAAAAAAACTGAAATTTTTTAACAAAAACATGAATTAAATATGAATTTTTATATTTTTTGCGGTTACAAATTCATATTTAATTTATGTTTTATTAAAAAATTCTATTTTTTTTAGTGATTTTTACAATGTTCTACACATTTCTACTCAATTTCATTAAAAAATATAAATTTGGACTTAAAAATAGAGAACAAAAGTAGATTTTGGATCAACAATGAAATATATTCAACCATGATCCTTTATCTTCCAACAATCCAAATAGATTTTGGATCAACAAAAGTAAGTTTAAATATTTTTTGTCCCATTAGTCATAACTCAATAGACAAAAATGCTAAAATTATTAAGCGTTACATGTTTTTTGTCATTCTCATGTTTAGGAAAACACTAAATGTTAAAACAGCGAGCTTCTACTTTAATTGTGTTTGAAACACATCACGACACGACACTCTCTGATAATCTCATTGACGCAACATTTTTGAGTAAATTTTGAATCCATGTTGAAGAAATTGTTTCTCCGCCACAAATGTAGTTTCAGGTCTCAACACAACAACCCTCTTTTGTACCAACACTTGTTGTTCCCGATTTCACTCATCAGATACAACACTACAATAACAGAATCAGAATCAGAATCAGAATCAAACCCACACCCATTCGCTGTATCATACCTTATCAACAATTTCGGTTTCTCACCTCAATCCGCTCTCAAATCATTCAACCACAACCATTTTCGTTTCAATACCCCAGATAAACCTGATGCTGTCATCACCTTCTTTCAAAACCATGGCTTTTCACATTCCGACATACGCATCATCATCAAAAAAGCACCTTGGTTACTTTCATCACAACCCCACAAAAGGTTATTGCCAAAGTTTCTATTTTTTCTATCCAAAGATGCTTCTTCCTCTGATATTGTTTCATTGTTAACTTCAAACCCTACAATTTTACGAAGTAGCTTGGACAAACGAATAATCCCTCTTTTTGAGTTATTCAGTAGGTTCTTTAAAACCAACAACGATAACGATGTCATTGTTTGCTTAATAAAACATTGGACTACATTTACTATTTATCCCTATCACCTTATTGTGGATAATGTCAATTTAATGTCTGATTTTGGAGTTTCTGATTCTGTAATTGCTAGATTGTTTCAGTCATGGACATCTATATTTGGTTCAAATGATTTGATTAAGTCATTGGAGGAAGTTAAGTGTTTAGGGTTTGATCCTTCGACGACTACTTTTGGAATTGCTTTGGCAGCTAAGAAATGTTTCAGTAAAAAACTTTGGGATGAGAAAGTTGATGCCCTTAAGAAATGGGGTTGGTCTAATGAAGCTGTTTTTCAAGCATTTAGGATGCATCCTGGTTTCATGTTGACTTCAATTGATAAGATTAATTTGGTGATGAGCTTTTGGGTTAATCAATTGGGTTGGAATTCCTTGGCACTTACTAAAAGGCCGCATATTTTCAATTTCAGTTTGCAGAAAACGATTGTTCCAAGGGCATTGGTTCTGCAATATCTTGTGATGAAAGGTTTGAGGAAAAAGAATGCAAGCTTAGTTGCACCGTTTGCTCTGTCTAAGCAAATGTTCCTGAGCAAATATGTTCTCAGTTTTAAGGAGGATTCTGATTATTTATTAAAGCTTTATGAGGAAAACGTAAATCTTGCGTCCACCAAGGAGAAGAACATTGACATGCCATTCACCAAATAGGTGACTTCGTAATCTTGTTTTTGTAATGTAACATTTGCTTGTTAGTTCTTAAATTTTAATTGACTATTCTCTCTAGGCCAGGATAGAGGATGGTCTAGCTGAATTGTTATAACAATGCTTTATGATTTATCTTATGCCTTATATCTAGAAAATATAAAAATGCTCAAATGGTCTTGTATTTCGTCTGGGAATGTTAATTCATGGTTGTATATCTCATTCTATGTTTGTTCAATCAAGAATCCATAGTAGTAAAAACAAATTATGTAGGCAGCCCACTCAATTTAATGATATTGAAACTTTAAGCTTGAGATTATGAAGTGCTTTGCTTAGCTGATTTTCCTTTGGTTCCCTACACATTATCTTTTTAAGCTCAACTTTTTAGGATTTTTCTATTACTCATACCATGTTATTCAACAGTTCTGCAACCTTCTTGAATTTTGACCAGACATGAATCGCCGAGTTCTTTCATTTTATATTTTGGAGAATGTTTAACTACTCTTTAGATATTTGCAAAAATGGATCTTCTCCCTTTATGGCGAGCACAGCTGTTGTGTCAGTCAGTCTAGAGAAAATCTGACTGTCTGCCTTTATGTAGGAGAGGAATACAGACCAAGGTGGCTGTTCGATTGATTTTATGCAGAAATAGCATTGCCATCATCTACTTTCGTCCCCCAACCATTATTAGTTGATTACTGATATCATACAGTCATAGTTATTGTGATGTGTTGTGTAAATGAAAGGGATATATTTCTTGGAAGGCTTTTCCAGGTTTTAGCATGCCTTTGTTTGATGTCTGGTTGAAAGATAATGAGTGAATAAGTAAGCAAAACAACAGTAGTTAGTGCCTTAGGGGTGGTTCGACCACACCATTGTTGATGAATTTAGGAGGCATTCAAATACAAATATTTATAGGTTAGAGGCAAATGAGAATTATAGTTAATCAGTTGTCCAGTTACACCTTTTCTTGTAGAGGCTCTTCCTTGAAAAGTTCTGTCTGATGGTGAGTTGGAAAAATTGCTGAAATAAAAGGGACTCTGGTTACAATCATTAAATGTTTATGTTATACATGCAAGTTTTTAAAGATTTGAATTATATGCAGTCACTGCAGTTGGATCGATATGTTGGATGTATCGGACGTTCCAAGTCAGAAATATAAAACCAGGCTTTCTCGATCCAATTTTTTGGTATCGCCACACGAAGGTTGTATGTAGCAGCAGTGGTGTTGGATCCAAGATTTTGTGGTGATGGAGAAGGGGATTGCGGTCGAAACCCAACCGAGCATTGTGTGACAATGATTTATGACTCTGCCATCAACAATATTTATTACTGTGGTGGCCCCGGTGTTACACGACAAGGATATACGACTTCCAACATCACAAAACTCCATCTTGGTCTGGACCCAAAAAAAAACTCTATCTTGGTGCCCAGACAAAAATTATGAACTGGAGCACACAAAAAAAACTAATTGGGATTTGTTTATTCATTAATCCAAATGATGGAGCCTTAGCAGAACAGCTCTAATACATTTGAATATGATATTGGCACCATTCTGCAGCACCTGCTCCATTGTAAAGACAAAATTGCAAAATTTATAAGCATCAGTTTTGCTTCACAATTTGTTTAATTTCTAGAAAACACATTTGATTATGTTTAACTTCACAATTTGTTTGAACTTCATTAAGGCAAGAAGATAACGTTTTCGTAGAACTCTAGATGACCAAGAAACTAAATAATAACTATTGATTAATAGTAGTAAGCATAGTTGATAGCAAAGCACGTGGGGTTTACAACAAGGCTTGCAACGAGTTCTCTGTCAATGTTTGTTGTTGGATTGAAGTCAAGTAGATGCCACCTTTGTATGGTTGGGTGCAAGTAAGGGTGTTCGCCGAAAGGGTTTGATCGGTTTTGGCCAAAGCCATGTTTGAATTTTGTTCTTCTCTCAACAAAAAATGCTTACTCCCAACCAAAATTCCCAAAATTCCCAAATCTCTTAATTTCCTGTTTGTATCCTTCAAAAAAAGAGAAAAAAAGCAATTTCATAGAGAGAAGTGAGTGACACGTTCCTGATGGGCGTGTTTGATAGTTGAACTGCACCATCATGGGAAAGAACTTTGCTTTCCCAGGTTAAACGTCACCCTCAAAGAGTACTAGACGTGAAAAGAAAGAAGCTAGAAAGCATGGCTTCCACGTCAACATGGTTTCCTGCCGCGATTTCTCACTAAAAAAATGACCAAATTGGATGGTCGGGTTAAGTAAAATATGTATAAAGTGAAGCTAGTAAGAGTACATAGAAAATGACCAAATTCCACTAAAAAAATACAAAAACTTATTATAAAAAATAAAATAAAATTAGAGACTAACTTACCTGTTTTTGTAGAGGAAAAGACTAACTTTCCTCGTTTGTTAGCAAGATGCTTATATATATTTCCTTCAACTAATGGAAAGACGAGTATCTCTATCCACTCTTTTACTAATTGTTTGATTTTAGAGTGAATGAATCAATTTTTTGTCGGACTTTATTTGTTTTTCTGCATGACTTTAGATTACTAGGTCCTTTTTATCTAACAATCAGAGAGTTAATGTAAAAACAAATCTATACACAACATAAATTATCAAAATAATCCAATTTTGTTAACTGGCAAATAAGCAAAATTAAGGATAATTTGTCGAAATAACTGAACAAGAGATAAAAAATTTATATTGTTTCAATAAAAAAAACATAATCTTATCTTATTTAAATTAGGGTCCATTTGTTTCAAAAAAAAAATCTATTTCATTTTATATAAAAGAAAAACATTTTTATCAATTTTAAGTGTTTGTTTAGGAATTTAAAAGAAAACCATTTTATCATAAAAACATATTTTTTATTTTAAAATGAAAAGCTTTTTTCAAACGCAAGGAGGTAACACATGAACTAATTAAAAAAAAACTTAAAAGAGTGATTTTTTCTTTTAGATAATAAACAAACATAAATAAGTTCAGATTTTTTTAAGCTCTAAAAAGAATTCTATACATTGTTTCAAAGACAAAATCTATTTTTTTTTTAAGTTCAAACAAATGCACGCTAAAAAAAAAAAAAAAAGATTCTAAAGTCGTCTCCTCCGTAACATAACACTCCCATTAAACCCTCACGTTTGACTCTTAAACCTTTGACTAAATATTCCAAACAATGTTGAAGAAATTGTTTCTTTCCCAGAATGTTGCTTTAGGCATCATCACCACAAAATCAACAACCCCAAAATTCAATAACTCTCTTCTGCACCAATACTTCTCGTTCCCATTTTCACTCACAAGATTCTGCACCACAACATCTGAATCAGAATCAGAATCAGTCACACATCCATTCGCTGTATCATATCTTATCAACAATTTCTGTTTCTCACCTCAATCTGCTCTCAAAGCTTTCAACAACAATCAGCTTCTTTTCAAATCCGCAGAAAATCCTAATTCAGTTATCAATTTCTTCACAAATCGTGATTTTTCACACTCCGACATACGAATCATCATTAGAAAAGCACCATTGTTACTTTCATTACAACCCCACAATATAATTTTGCCCAAGTTTGAATTTTTTCTATCCAAAGGTGCTACTTCATCTGATATTGTTTCATTCATAACCGCAAACCCTCGAATTTTGCGAAGTAGCTTGGAGAAACGAATAATCCCTCTTTTTGAATTGTTCAGTAGGTTCTTGAAAACCAACAAGGATATCATTCTTTGCTTACTTCGACATTCGACTTATGTTACTTTTAATTCCTATCACCTTATTGTGGCTAATATCAGTTTGATGACTGATTTTGGAGTTTCTGATTCTGTCATTGCTAGCTTGCTTCAAAAAAGGCCATCTATATTTGGTTCAACTGATTTGATTAAGTCGTTGGAAGAAGTTCATGGTTTAGGGTTTGATCCTTCAATGGCTACTTTTGGGGCTGCTTTGTTCGCCAAGAAATGTATGAGTAAAACACGATGGGATGAGAAAGTTGACGTCTTTAAGAAATGGGGTTGGTCTGATGAAGCTTTTTTTCAAGCATTTAGGTTGCATCCTAGTTTGATGTTGGCTTCAATTGAAAAGATTAATTTTGTGATGTATTTTTGGGTCAACCAATTGGGTTGGGATTCCTTGGAACTTACTAAATGTCCACATATGTTTGGTTATAGTTTACATCAAAGGATCATTCCAAGGGCCTCAGTTTTGCAATTTCTTTTGATGGAAGGTTTGCGAGATAAGAATGAAAGCTTAGTTACACCATTTACTCATTCTGAGAAATTTTTCTTGAGCGAGTTTGTCTTTAAGGAGGACTGTGATTATCTATTAAAGCTATATGTGGAAAAAATGAAACCTGCATACACAAAGGAGAACAATGGCATGCCATTCACTAATTAGGTGATTTCATAATCTTCTTTTGTAGTATAACCATAGCTTGTTACTTCTTAAAATGTAAGTGCTTATTATTTCCAGGCCAACATAGAAGATGATCTAGCTGACTTGTTTTATTGGGTAACTTGGACCAAAGTGCCATAGTTGGTCAAAATAATACCTTGTGATTCATCTTATGCCTTGTACCTAGTATATATAGAAAAGCTTAAATGGTCTTGCATTTATTTGGTCAGGGATAGTTTTCTCGTGGTGTTAGTTTGCCTTCCATGTTTGTTCAATCTAGAGCTGTAGAAGTATAAACAAACTACGTATGCGAGTCTACTCAATTTAATGATTGAAATTTGAAACTTTAAGATTATTCAATACTTCGCTTGTCTGCTTTTCATTTGGTTCTATACACATTATAATTTTTAAGTGAACTTTTAATTAAGGACTTTTCTATTATTACGCATACAGTGATATTAAAAAGTTTGCGGCCTTTTTGAATTTTGACTAACTATGGTTCCCCATGTTCTTTCATTTTCCAGTTTCTAGAATATTTATCTATTCTTTAGCAATTTGTGTAAACGGATCCTTTCCTTTTGGAAAAACAGGCCTGTTGTTCTAGTCTTGGGGAAATTTTGACTGTCTGTCTATATGTAGGAGAGGAGAACAAGCCCGGGTGGTTGTTTAATTGATTTTGTGCAGAAATAGTATTGGCATCATCTAATTTCATCCTTACTGATCTCACACGGTCATGCTTTTGCTAATGTGTTGTGAAAATGGAAGGGATGTATTTCTTGGGAAGCTTTTTCAGGTTTCAGCATGCATTTATCTGATGTTTCATTGAGAGTAATGAGTTAGTAATTCCTTTGTCAGCCATAGAGGCAAATTCGACCAAATCTAACACAACTTATACCGAACAATTTTGATTTGTTTGATAATAGATTTGGTCAAACCCGACTTAAAGTTAACCTGAACACTCTTAGAGTGTGGGATGGAACAATATATGGTGATTGATGAATATTGTAAGTTGACTACATAGCTGTGATGCAGCGACATATTTATGAGCGACAAAAAGCGGTAACAAGCTAGTATAATGTTATTCTTGGAAAAGGCAGAGTGAGCAGGGGTATCATCAGCAATCATGACTGGCACAGATGAAGTAGGATGTAAAGATACAAAAGATTTAAAATCAGACAAGATGTGATTGGGAGGCTACAAAGTCAATGATCCATATAGGTGAGAGTACGGCTGATGAGTTAGAGGAAGACAAACCTTTATTGAAGGCTGCACACATGACATGTATATCGCGTTCGGTTTCACGTTTACGATGATGGACATGCATCTAGAGCCATTTGTGCCATGAATTTAATAAGGTAGAAATCATAGCTTTTGGTGGACGTGCGCCTAGAACAGTTTCTACCTTGGAAATAAACATAGCTTTTGGTGGATGTGTGGCAAGAAAGTTTTGAGAATGGGATTGAAAGTAGAGACAAATGTCGAAGACAAAAAGTAGAAACAAATGTAACATGTAAAAAGTTTATTTAATGGTGCCTATATGTATTTGCATTTAAAATATTAGTTCATACACAGTTTAGGAAGGTTTCTGTATTTAAATTAAGTATATATTGACCACAATTTCAACTTGATGTGATGCAATTGTTCTTCGAGATTTACATGTATTTACAAGCATGATATTTGTGAATTGGGAGGCTACAGGATTGGATGACAGGGATTATATGTAGTTGTGTTATTTGTTGATTGTCTCGTCATCGGTAGCTAACAGAATTAAAAGACAATTTATATTCTCAGAGTTTTTGTAGGAGGTCTGCCACTCCTTTTTTTTAATGGGCAAAATAGGATTTTTCATCTTTTTTTTTGTTGACAATTATGTGAAGGCTTCTTCATAAGAGGCCAATAGAGAAAGCATTATAATTATAATTGTTATTAATTTTTTTTTTGGGTACAATATAACTGTTGTTATTATTTCATCTTCTTGAAGACATTACTAAGTTTCTTTTGTCGAAGAAAAATTGATAGACACATGTATACATCCGCTTTCTCTTCCAGTCATGCTTCCCTAACACCATGGACGTGGCAAAACTATATGACTGGAACACATGTAACATGTTTATCCAAACATGTTCACCCAAAGTGTGCAAATTGAGCGTTATTCAGAGCCTTTGATAGCATCATTGATCGCTACTGCCAAGATTGTAAATTGTTTTTGAATGCATGTTTCTTACCTTTTATTGAGTCTGTGAATTTTTCTTTCAGAGTAGTAACATGAGTGACTGAAAATTCTCTTATGTTTTATAAATAGGATCAAACCCCTCTCTTGTGAAGTTAGAAATTCATTTGTTGAAGTTTGTGTAAACCAGAGAATGCTCCAGGGAATTAGAATCCTTTGTGTACCTTTGTAAGAAAATGGATATGAGCTAGATATATAGATACATTGAGAAATAGAGGCGAAAATGTTTTAGAGATGACACTTCATAAAGATTATGACATGGTCAAAATATACTTTCATGGCATGAGATTAGCTTAAATGTCATTGTATTGTGTGGGGGTTTTGTTTTTATTAATTATAAATAAATAGATGAGGTTCAAGATGTTAGAACCAATTTTTTTTTCCGTAAACCAAATGTATCCTCCGTGTGCAATAGTAAAGATTATTCCTCTTGAGTTGACTTTGATCCATTTAAGGGGTTTTTCTTTCCGACGTCATCCATTTAAGGGGTTGACATCTGCCAATGGATATTTTTTCACATGCATCGACCATAAATCAAACCTTGTACCTAATGGTTAAGGTTAGAATCAAATTTTGATAGCACTCAAGTGTGCACAATTTCGCTGTTAGAATTGGGACATAAGCTTCATTTGGAGGTTAGGGTGGAAGAGTTAAAAAGTTCGGGGATAAGGAGGTTGAGGGTTTTATCCCCACCCACAACAATAACACTAACATTGTGACATTTTCAATTTAAAAAAAGAAAAGAAAAATAAATTAGGTGATATTGAGGATATGGTGTAAATTGTGCTTAACCATGCTATGAAGTGCATTACGTGAAATGGTAGTAAGATGGGTGTTCATGGACTAAGTGCATCACTCCTTGAGAAACGATAATTGGATGGACATATGTGTGCTTATAGAAGAAAATATAAGGAACATATACATACACACTAGAAAATGAAGGAAAACAATGAGCCATGGAAGGTGATATATTTTCATTAAAAGGCCACAAGTCTGTTTACTCTCGTTGTATATGACAAATGACAGACTATTAGATAAAAGCTCTCCTACAGTGACAATTTGCAGAGAACAATGTGTAGTGAATAAAAGTTTCATCTTCATATCATGAAATTGTGCCAACGTACACACTATATAATTTGTATATACTACAGATTTGAATTAAGAAACACCATAAGAAAAACATTGTCTGACCAAATGCAAGACCATTTGAACTTTTACAAATCGCAACTAAAATGTACAAGATGCAAAACCTCTGCATCAAAATTGTAAGTAGAATTGATGATAACAACAAACCAACGGTAGTCCAAGTTAGCAAATGAATCAAGTCAACATTACTGACCCCCTACTTTGTCCTAGACAGATTAAGTACTTCAAAATCAAAGGAACAAGCTATGATTAAATCACAAAAGAAGATTATTAGTAAATTTCACATTTTGTGGATGGCATCATTGGCATGTTACTATTCTCTTTTGTGCTTGCAAGTTTCATTTTTTCTTCACATAACTTCAATAGATAATCAGACTCCTCATTAAAGGAGAAAACAAACTTGCTAAAAAATAATTCCTCGCGATAAGTAAGTGGTGCCACTAAGTTACCATTCTTTTCTCGCAATCCTTTCGTCAAAAGAAATTGCAAAACAGAGGCCCTTGGAATGATCCTTTTCTCCAAACTGTAACTAAAAATATGTGGCCTTTTAGTAAGTGCCAAGGAATTCCAACCCAATTGGTTGACCCAAAAACTCATCACCAAATTAATCTTATCAATTGAAACCAAAAACAATTCAAGACGACATCTAAACGCTCGAATAACAGCTTCATCAGACCAACCCCATTTCTTAAAGACATCTACTTTCTCATCCCAAAGTTTATTACTCATAACTTTCTTGGCCAACAAAGCAACGCCAAAATTAGTCATTGAAGGATGAAACCCCAAACCCTTAACTTCCTCTAATGACTTGATCAAATCAGTTGAACCAAATATAGATGGCCTTGTTTGAAGCAATTTAAAGATGGTAGAATTGCAAACTCCAAAATCAGTAGTCAAATTGATATTAGCCATTATAAGATGATAGAGATTGGTAGAAAATACAGTCGAATATCGAATTAAAAAGGCAATGGTATCGTAGTTGGTTTTCAAAATCCTACTTAACAATTCAAAAAGATGGATTATTCGTTTCTCCAAACTACTTTGTAAAATTTTAGGATTTGCATTTAACAAGCTAATAATATCAGAGGAAGAAGCACCTTTGGAGAGTAAAAATTGAAACTTTGACAATAAACTTTTGTGGGGTCGTGATGAAAGTAACCAAGGTGCTTTTGTGATGATGATGCGTGTGATGGAGTGTGAAAAGCCATGGTTTTGAAAGAAGGTGATAATCGAATTAGGTTTATCTGGGGTAATGAAACGAACCTGTCTGTTGTTGAAAGCTTTGAGAGCGGATTCATGTGAGAACCCAAAGTTGTTGACGAGGTATGATACAGAGAATGGATGTGTGTTTTGATTCTGATTCAGAAGTGGCTGTTATGGACCCATATTGTCCTAGGCACTGATTTTTACACAAGAGGTTGTTTCCAGGACCTAGAGCCATGACCTTTCAGTCACATGACAACAACTTTACCAGTTGCGCCAAGGTTACCCCTAGATATAAAGAAATTGTAACTAAAAATACTAGATTCAAGACCTATGCACCAAAACTGTAACTAAAACTGATGAAAAGATAAACAAATAGTAGTCCAAGTTAGCAAACGAAACAAGACAACTACACTAACCACTATCTTGTCCTAGGCATAATAAATACTTCAAATCAAGGAAGGAGCAATCTAAGGTTGAATTCCAAAAGATGATTAACAAGTTACACATTCGGTAGATGGCATTGGCATGCCATTGTTCTCTTTTGTGTATGCAAGTTTCATTTTTTCCTCATATAGCTTTAATAGATAATCAGACTCCTCCTTAAAGCTGAAAACAAACTTGTTCAAGAACAATTTCTCGGAATAAGTAAATGGTGTCACTAAGCTAACATTATTTTTTGGCAAACCTTTCATCAAAAGAAATTGCAAAACTGAGGCCCTTGGAGTGATCCTTTTTTCCAAACTATAACTAAAAATATGTGGCCTTTTAGTAAGTGCCAAGGAATTCCAACCCAATTGGTTGACCCAAAAACTCATTAACGAATCAATCTTATCAATTGAAACCAACATTACATTAGGCTGAATCCGAAATGCACGAAAAACAGCTTCATCAGACCAACCCCATTTCTTAAAGGCGTGAACTTTCTCATCCCAAAGTTTTTTACTCAAACATTTCTTGGCTGCCAAAGCAACTACAAAAGTAGTCATTGAAGGGTCAAACCCTAAATTCTTAACTTCCTCCAATGACTTAATCAAATCCTTTGAACCAATTATAGATGGCCTGGACTGAAGCATACTAGCAATGACATTATCAGAAACTCCAAAATCAGACATCAAATTAACATTATCCACAATAAGGTGATAGGAATTCATAGAAAATGCAGTCGAATGCCGAATTAAGCAAATAATGATATCCTTGTTGGTTTTCAAGAACCTACTTAATAATTCAAAAAGAGGGATTATTCGTTTCTCCAAGCTACTTTGCAAAAATCTAGGGTTTGCAGTCAACAATAAAACAATATCAGATGAAGAAGCACCTTTGGATAGAAAAAATTGAAACTTTGGCAATAACATATTGTGGGGTTGTGATGAAAGGAATGAAGGTGCTTTTTTAATGATGATGCGTATGTTTTGGTGTGAAAAGCCATAGTTTTGAAAGAAGGTGATAACAGAATCAGGCTGATCTGGAGTATTAAAACGAACCTGTTTGTTGTTGAAAGCTTTGAGAGCAGATTCATGTGAGAAACCGAAATTGTTGATGAGGTATGATACAGCGAATGGATGTGTTGTTGTGGTGCTGAATCTTGTGATTGAAAAGTGTTGAAGAAGAGGATTGTTGAATTTTGGGGTTGTTGAGATGATACCGGAAACAGCATTTTGGGAGAAAAACCATTTGCTCAACATAATTCAAAAAAATGTTTGTAAGAAACAATTGTCAATTACTTTGATTTTGTTGTGGAACTGGGAAGTGGCCGGATACAGTACCTGAGTGTTATAGGGTGCAAGATTTTTATTTTTTATTTTTTGAAAGAAGAAAAAGGAGATTATTAGTAAAATTATAGGATGTATTATAAAAAGGAGATTATTCTTTAATAAAAACACACTTTATCACAGTGGTAAGTATGTCCATTTTATCAAACAAATAAAATATCGTGTTCGCAAAGACCATGCTTAGTTAATTTAAGGAGGGTGTATTGGATTAGGATTTTAAAGGACAATTTTTGTTTGAAAAAATCTTGAGGATTTTAAAAGACTTTGCAGGATTTTGATGTCTTTGAAGATTTTAAAAGACTGTTAAGGATTTTAATGGATTTAATTTATAAGATTTTAAAAGGATTTGAAATGATTTTATGGATTTCAAGAGATTTCAACAGATTTTATGAATTTTAAGAAATAATTAAAAAAATATTATAAGACACTCTCTTTCAAAAAATCTCAATAAAAACTCTTATTTATTTTACTTTATTCTTTACGGGAGAGCTAGAGAGAGAGAGGAAAAGAGAGAGTCTGAGAGAGAGAGAGAGAGAGAGGAAAAGAGAGAGGGAGAGATAGCAAAATTTTAAAAGAAAAAAAACAATCCTAAGAAATCTCATGTTTTCATGAAAGACTTTTTTATGCTAAAATTTCACTAGACAATCCCACAAAATCCATCAAAATCTGATTTATTAAACAATCCTTCCAAATTTGAATGATTTTGAATACCACTAGACTTTTTTTAAGTGATTAAGAGTCTTGATTGAATACCATAAGACTTTTTTAAATGACAAAGAATCTTGATTGAATAACACAAGACTTTTTTTTAAATTGAAAAGAGTCTTGATTGAATACCACAAGACTTTTTCGTGATAAAAAAGTCTTTTAAAATCCTTTAGAATCATGATCCAATACACAATACCACACTTACTTAATTTAAGTTCGTACCAATAAGTTTAAGGTAGTTAACTTGTAAAAAAAAAGTTTAAGGTAGTTAAAAGTTAGATAAAAATAAATGATATTCATTCATTTAAATTGATAGAGTATATGAATACAATGAAAATTCGCTAAAAACAAAAAACATGAATCTGTGAACAAACTCACAACATCAATGTTAATAGCATAAAACGACAAAGTACTAAAGGCTACACATATGACTATATTTAAGTCTCCGAAATACTCATGTCTCCGGGTCTGCAACGTTGACGACTCCAAAGTCATTGAATTGATCTGCACTAGATCGAAGTTAATCTGACAATCTAAACCAAACAAATACCTTAACGAAACAAGAAAGACAAACAACGTCGCACAAAGACGATGAACAAAACAACGTCGCACTAAGGCGACGAAATCACTAAAAAAGAAATAGATGTAAAAATCACTTATTTCAATAAAAGAGAATTAGAAAAATGAGTTAGAGGGGTGATTTTGGGTCAAAAATTGACTTTAAATCACCCCTCTTTTAATGGATGGAAGAGAAGAAACTAGGATTTTGGTGACGGCTCACGAGATAAGGGGAAGGGGTGAAAGTTTGTTATGTTGGTTAATTTAGGTTCATTATATAAAGGTGTATTATACCTAATTGAATTATTTCTCCACTCTATTAATTTGGGTCAACCATGCTTCTTACACTGCACCTTTGCTTTTCACTTTTCACTCACTTCTCACCGATGTACTTTTTTTCCATTTGGATTTTTATTTTCTATGTTTGTATATTTATGGCTAAGGTTATTTTTGGCTAAATTGAAAGGCGAGTAACAGTTCATAATTATTCACGATTAAATTCATAATTTTTTTAATTTTATGAGTCCAATTGTCATTTTGCAAAATAAAAAACTAATTTATTCAATTTTTGAAAATTAATATTTTTGTTTATGGCCCTATGTATCGACATTTTTCAGATTTATCACTTCCAACCCTAACTAATTCTCTATATTTTCATTTTTATATTTATCACTTTTGAGCCTCAATATCGTCATTTTGTAGATTTATCACTTCCAAGACTTATTATTTTGCATATACAAAAAATAAATAGATACACTACATTAATATTAATATTTTTTAAAATAATCATTAGTTTTCAAACTCCAAGCATATCAAATTTCTCATATTGTTATACATAAAATTTGATTTTGAAGATACAAACACATAAACTCTACAACGAGCGCAGTGTAAATATTTAGCAGTATTTTGGAGAAACACTACATTGATGTTGATATTTTGAAAATAGTCACGAGTTTCCAAAATTTTATCATATCGACTTTCTCATATATGTACACAGAAATTTGTTTATGCATATATAAGCACAAAAAATCTACAACGGATGCGGTGCAAACATTGAGCGGTGTTTTGCATATAAAATAAAAAATTATTCTATAGAACAGCTACATTAATATTTTTATTTTGACAATATTAATGAGTTTATACAATTATATATTTTCGACTTTCTCATATAATTACATAAAAATTGATATTTACTACGAAACACTACATTAATTTTGATATTTTAAAAATAATCATGAGTTTTTAAAATTTTATTGTATCGACTTTCTATATATACGTATTAAACTTTGTTTTCGCATAATAAACAAATAAAATCCACAACATGAAGTATTCAAATATTTAATAGATTTTTCTATATAAGAAAAAAATATTAAAAAAACATCTTATTAATGTTAACTTTTATTTAACATCTTTAATCATTTAACAATATCAACAATATAGTCCTCTGTCACTATATTTAAACACCCATTTGACTTTATTTTTGTCCTTAAATGTAAATCCTTTTTCAAATTACTAGATGCATTTATAATTTTTTTCCTAAACATACCCCTAATTAATATCACTAACTTGTCTTGAAATATGAAAAGTCAAATTTAATACACATACAAACAAATGACAATTTAGTAATATTATCACACAAAATAATCACATTAATTACACTAACAACTTTTCTTAAGAAATGTGAAAAAAAAACAAAAGGGGCTTACATATAAAGACAGAGGAAGTAATTATTTTTTATATAATTATCGCAATGTTATATGACCCGTGCAGAATCACGGGTCAATTACTAGTTTATTCTTATGTGTTAGACTATGGAGGATAGCTTAGAGAAATATTCTTAAAAAAAGCTTAGAGAAATATTTTGATTAAACTATAGTATAACTATGTTATGAATTTCAATATACGAGTTCAAAATATTGAAGAAGAGAATAATGGAGGACAGAAATTGGTGGACTTTGAAAATGTGTTTGATTTACCATTTATGTCCAATAAATACTTACGACAATCAACATGATTACTCACATATATTTTATCCTTTTAGTTTTCGCATTTAAACATAGGAAAATGTTAACTAGTGCCCCTAAACACTAGTTAAAGGCTTTAATTAGTACTACCTTCGTTCCTTTTTAATTGTCATTTTTTGACATTTTACACAAACTAAATCAATCAATAAATGTTACTACTTTTGATACAATTGTTTTTACTTTTACTATAATGACTTTATTAATTTAATATTTCATTTCATATGTTTCTCTCTCCGTCAAAAATATCTAAGGGTAATATTGGTAAAACAATATTTAATGTTGCATTGAACTTTGAAAGTGACAGTTGAATAGGAACAAAAATTTTATCTAAAAGTGACAATTAAATAGGAACGGAGGAAATAACTTTTTATGAAAGTTTGTGTAATAAAGTGTATTGGAAATTGAAACCTTTCACATTTTTAAAGAGTGCCATGGGGCACCGGTTAACCATAATTTTTCAGACAAGTAAACATTTTTAACCACCCTGTTCTGTTCTGTGCACGCCTCAACAGAGTTCAATTCTTCTTCCTTTCCTTCTGCTACAACAAAACCCTCAGATTCAATGTCCAAAGCATTTCTTTGTCACAATGCTTTTTGCATATCAAAAACCTCAACAACACCTTTCCAAATTTCACTCATCAAATCCTCACTTCAGATTCAAACTCATTAGCTGTCTCCTACCTCATCCACAAATTCGGATTCTCACATGAATTGGCAATCAAAGCTTCACAACACCTTCGTTTCAAAACCTCAAAAAAACCCGATTCAGTTCTCAATTTCTTCACAAATCAAGGTTTTGTTGTAAAATAGAGTATATTTCAAAAGTTTTATAATAAATTATTAGTAGAAAATTATTTTTATTTTATTTATTATTTTTATGCTTCAAGCTATACATGAATAGATTTTCATTAGTCTGACACATAACTCTGGGTTGCATCCTCCTGAAAATGTTTCTTCTTCATAGTTCTGCATCCTTGGTTTCAAACCAAGAAGAGCCTGCTGAATCCTGGGGGATTTGCACTTATGAGGCGGATAAATCCTTAAGGACAGTGCGATCAACACGCCTCAGGTTATATACCGGTTTACTATTGTGTAGGTTTCAGATGAATTGTCACCGGAGGATGTTGATGGAAACTGTGTTGATGGTCAAGTCATACAATAATATATAGCTACTTGATATCTCTCTTGTTTATTCTCTTTAATATTTAATTATTTCTCATTTTTATGTATTGATTATTATTTGGAGATAATTTTATATCAATATTTTACAACAGGTTTTACCCACTCAGACATTAAAAACATCAGCAAAAGAGAACCATGGCTTCTTTGCTGCAATACCCACAAAAGGATTCTCCCAAAGTTTCAATTTTTAATCCCCAAAGGTGCTTCTACCTCTGACATTGTTCGTATGAAATTAAGTTTGAATTTTTTCTATCCAAAGGTGCTTCCTCAGTTGATATTGTTTCATTGCTAACTGTAAACCCTGCAATTTTACAAACTAGCTTCGAGAAACGAATAATCCCTCTTTTTGAATTGTTAAGTAAGTTCTTGAAAACCAACAAGGATGTTGTTTCTTGCTTAATGCGACGTTCGTTTTCATTTTCTATTAGTGCCTGTCACCTTATTGTGGATAATGTCAATTTGATGTCTGATTTTGGAGTTTCTGATTCTGTCATTGCTGGATTGCTTCGGTCATGGCCGTCTATATTTGGTTCAAAGGATTTGATTAAGTCATTGGAGGAAGTTAAGGGTTTAGGGTTTCATCCTTCAATCACTACTTTTGGGATTGCTTTGAAAGCCAAGAAAAGTTTGAGTAAAAAACTTTGGGATGAGAAAGTTGATGCCTTTAAGAAATGGGGTTGGTCTGATGAAAATATTGTTGAAGAATTTAGGAGTCAACCTAATTTAATGTTGATTTCAATTGATAAGATTGATTTGTTAATGAGTTTTTGGGTCAATCAATTGGGTTGGAATTCCTTGGCACTTACCAAGTGGCCACATATGTTTTCTTATAGTTTGGAGAAAAGGATCATCCCAAGGGCCTCAGTTATGCAATTTCTTTTGATGAAAGGTTTGCGAAAAAAGAATGCAAGCTTTGTTGCACCTTTTTCTTTTTCTGAGAAAAATGTTCTTGAGCAAGTTTGTTTTCGGATTTAAGGAGGAGTCTGGTTATCTATTAAAGCTATATGAGGAAAAAATGCAACCTGCATACACAAAGGAGAAAAATGGCATGCCATCTATCAATATGTAATTTACTAATCTTCATTTTTTCTGATTTAAGATTAGCCTGTTCTTTCTTTTATTTTGAAGTCCTTACTCTGTTTAGGACAAAATAGGGGGTTAGTATTGTTGACTTGATTCATATGCCAACTTGAACTAATGTTGATATTTGTTATCTATCATCAATTTTAGTTACAATTTTGATGCAGAGGTCTAGCATCTAGTTCATTTTAGTTACAATTTCTTCGTATGTAGTTCATGTAATAGTTCAAATGATCTTGCATTTGGTCAGGGGATGCTTTTCTCATGGTGTTAGTTCTCATTCCTTGTTTATTTAACCCAATAATCCATAGCATAGAAAAATTATATATGCAGGTTCACACAATTTCATGGTTAAAACTTTCAGCTTTAGACTTGTAACTTGTAGGTGCATCTTTGCACTACTTTTCCATTTGTTATCTACATATTGTCATTGTAGGGAAACTTTTATCTTATAAGATTTAAGGGAGTTACTAGATTAAACCGATTTGTGACCTTTATTTTATTTTATTTTTTTATATGCAATGGTTCAATGTTTTATTTCATTTTCTATTTGGGAAAATTATACCATGTGATCCTTAGATTTACTTTCTTTAGTTCATCATAGTAAAATAATCACAAAGCATCCATTCCACACACAAATATATAGCGTAACAATCTAGATCAAAGTCATCTGCTTGTTGGGGGTACACAAAGCTCCCGCATACACTGGGTTTGGGAAAGGGTCCTACCATTTGATGTATTGTACACAGTCTTACCTTGTCTTTACACAAGATGTTGTTTTCAGGACTTGAACACAGTCACGTGACAACAATTTTACCGTTGCATCAATGCTCTCCCTTATAAATTAATAGGTAATTTATTTTATTTTTAACTATTATCATTTTGGATGCTTACACCGGGTATAGTTAGTTACCAAAGCATCCTGATAAATAAAAAACAACTGTGTTTGTGACCACGAATGTAAAAACCCTAAACCCTAGACCTTTTATGTTTACATTTTAATTTTAGTGAAAACATCCCTTTCGTCATTTTGAACTAAGTACAATTAATTTACGTCCATTTAACATGCATATATTAATTTAGTATAGTCTCTTCTTCTCTAAAAAAAATATTTAGTAATTTTTTTCAAGAAGATATTATTATTATTATTATTATTATTATTATTATTATTATTATTATTATTATTATTATTATTATTATTATTATTATTATTATTATTATGCATTCCAATAACTGTATATTGTTACGTTTAATTGTTTTATAAAGTATAAACACTTGAAAGAAAATAAATCCTTGACAAAAAATAAATAAATAAATAGATTTAATACATAATATAAAGGATATATTAAATTAATAAATTTAAAGTACTTTTCAAAAGAAAATATGATAATTAAGAATACCCTTTTGGTCATTTTACATTTATCAGTTAGTTGAACCGATAATTTTACCAAACACTTTAATTAGCTTATCAGTTATAAGTCATCAGCTAAAAGCTATCCGCTATCAGCCATCCGCTATAAGCTATCAGCTATCTTATCAGCTATCCGCTATTTTTACCAAACAAAGCCTTAATGTTTTTTGTTTCTCTTGTTGGCACCCCCCATTTGCTTCAGTATTTTCTCATCTCATTTATTTCTTTCCAGAACTGATTTCTTTCCCTTCTTTCCAACTTACCCAGAAAAAATAGACAAACAAGTATCTTCTTCAAACTCAACATCTTTTTTCACATAAATTCCACATATGGTTTTTACAGAATTGTATCTAAGTGTGCTACAGATCTACATATTTTACCTTTTCTGAGAGAACAATTCACCCATAATCAGTTTTCTTATTCCAAATTAGACCTATAAACAGCAGATCTGAAATAAAAACTCTTGATTTGATCGATGTCCATGAATTTCATTGCAAGATAATAGTTTCACATTTCTACTCTCCATGCAATTCAGATTTAGTTGTGCTAACAATCAAAAGAAGATTATAACAAATTCAATCATTTTTCAATTATTTTCGAATAATGAACGAGTAATTTTTTAAAAAAATGATGTCACATTCGGCTACAATGTAAGCCATAAACGTTGCAAAGCTTGACGACAACAGCTATCCACAAACATTGGGGCAAAACAGAAAACATGCATAGAATATTTCTAAGATTGAATAATTGAGGGGGTTGTAAACTTCTTGGTACGTGGAATTAGAGGTGCATAAGCAACATAATATTCTGGAATGGAATGTTAGCAACACATCTTATAACACACAATTTTCAACACTCTCTTTGATTAGTTAAAATTCACATTGGTCTCATAAAATCATGTGGGTCCTATATACTTTTGGTGGGTCACATGTGAGTTTTAATCAATCAAAAAGAGTGTGTTGGAAAGTGTGTGTTAGAAGGTATGTTGCTAGCATTTCTCATATTCTATTGGTTTATGAGATTAAGCGTTATATTAACTTGTGCCCTTATGACACAAGTTTAAGAAGCTTAAAATGGAAATTAAAAATAAATTTTATAAGAGGGTGTTTGAATGGAGGAATATTTTGAGGGAATTCAAATACTTTGAGGTGAATTCTATTGTTTGGATAATAATTTGAAGAATTTTCAAAATGATGGAAATTTATGAAGTATTTTGTTCAAGTTAAATTTAGAGAATTTCAAATGACACCTAAAAACTAAGAATTTCAAATTTCTTCATTGTTAAAATTTTTTAAATTTTGCATTTTGGTCCACAAAATTTTCAAATTGACCCCAATAAATTTCCAAAAATAGCAAATTGACCCCTTAATATTTTTAAAATTATAATTTGACCCCTCAAAATTTTTAAATTGACCCCTAATTTCAATTTTTAAATTTGGCCAAAAAAATTAAAATTTATAAAAGTTGCCCAAAATTGATGACAATGAATTTTTTTTTATTACTTCATCCAAACAAAAGTATTGAGAAATGAAAGTAATTTAATTGAATCATTTAAGATGCCTAAAATTCTAAATTCTTTAAAATTTCCTAATTACCTTATCCAAATACACTTTAAGAGTAATTACAAATATGGTTTTTCTATCATGTGCAAATTATATTAAGAAGTTTAAAATATAAATTTTGTATTGGAATTTGTACATTTAATATTAAATATAAAACTTTTAAATAAATAATTGTAGTTTTCCAAGAAAAAGTTATTACTGTTAGTTGTTTTAACATGTGCAATGATGCACATGTTAGACATAGTTGTTTTAACATGTGCAATGATGCACATGTTAGACAAACCCTTACAAATAAACTAAATTTAATCAATTGGTGGGGTCTACTATTTTGTTTCACAATGCCAAACAAAAAGTTACGACAATTATCTGGTCACATATCTTAACCATTCAAATAAATAACTATTAAATGTGGTTCAACTTTTTCATGATGGAAAAGAACTTCCTTTTCCGATACTAAACCCCACTTGTGTCATTTTCATAGACGTCATAGGAGGTGAATGTAATTTTCTCGAACTTCCGTTTATACGGTGAAGGCCAAACACAAACACACAGTTGTTCTGGGCACACCAGCTAGCACCGTTGAAGCGTTTTCCAATGTTCAAACTTTTTCTCTTCCGCAATGCCTTTGCCATATCAACAACCTCAACAGCACTCCAATATTCTCTCAGATTCCTCACCACTACCATCTCTTCAGATTCAAATTCATTCGCTGTTTCTTACCTCATCCACAAATTCGGTTTCACATCTGAATTCGCACTCAAAGCTTCCAAACAGCTTTATTTCAAAACCTCACAAAAACCAGATTCAGTTCTCAACTTCTTCAAAAATCACGGTTTCACTGACTCAGACATACACAACATCATCAAAATCCAACCATGGCTTCTTTCCTGCGATACCCACAAAAGAATTCTCTCAAAGTTTCAATTTTTACTCTCCAAAGGTGCTTCTGAATCTGACATTGTTCATATGGTTGTAGGTAACCCTACGTTATTGAAATTAAGCTTGAAGAGTCATGAAATTAAGTTTGAATATTTTCTATCCAAAGGTGCTTCTTCCTCTCATATTATTTCATTGTTAACTGCAAACCCTCAAATTTTACACATTAGCTTGGAGAAACGAATAATCCCTCTTTTTGAATTGTTAAGTAGGTTCTTTAAATCCAGCAAGGATATCATTCTCTGCTTAATTCGATATTCCGCTGCATTTACTATAAATCCATATCGCTTTATTGTAGCTAATATCAATTTGATGACTGATTTTGGAGTTTCTGATAATGTCATTGCTAGTTTGCTTAAGTCAAGGCCGTCTATATTTGGTTCAAAGGATTTGATTAAGTCATTGGAGGAAGTTAAGAGTTTAGGGTTTGATCCTTCAATGACTACGTTTGGGGTTGCTTTGGTAGCCAAGAACCGTTTGAGTAAAAAGAATTGGGATGAGAAAGTTGATGCTTTTAAGAAATGGGGTTGGTCTGATGAAGATGTTATTCGAGCATTTAGATGTCAACCTAATTTGATGTTGACTTCAATTGATAAGATTAATTCGGTGATGAGTTTTTGGGTCAACCAATTGGGTTGGGATTCCTTGGCACTTGCTAAATTTCCACAGATGTTTTGTTATAGTTTGGAGAAAAGGATTATTCCAAGGGCATTTGTTGTGCAATTTCTTTTGATGAAAGGTTTGCGGGAAAAGAATGCAAGCTTAGTTGCACCATTTACTTATTCTGAGAAATTGTTCTTGAGCAAGTTTGTTTTCAGCTTTAAGGAAGAGTCTGATTATCTATTAAAGCTCTATGAGGAAAAAATGAAACATGCATACACAATGGAAAACAATGGCATGCCATTCACAAATTAGGTAATTTCATAATATTCCTTTGCAATGTAAACTTAGTTTGTTAGTCTTAAAATGTAAGGGCTTATTCATTCTAAGTCAATATAGGGGATGATCTAGTTGACTTGTTTTATTTGCTAACCTGGACCAGAGTGTCATAGTTGATCATAATAATACCTTATGATTTATCTTATACCATATCTAGTAGATAAAGAAAAACTCAAATGGTCTTGTATTTATTTGGTCAGGGAATGTTTTCTTGTGGTATTAGTTTTCCTTCCATGTTTGTTCAATCAAGAATCCATAAAAGTATAGACAAACTATGCATGCAAGTCTACTCAATTTAATGATTGAAACCTTAAGCCTGAGATTATTCAGTACTTTGCCTATATGTTTTTCCTTTGGTGCTCTACACATTATATGATAGGATACTAGATAACTAGATTTGGGCTTTATTCCAATTAAAGTTGACGTGGCAATATTATGTAAGGAGAGGATTTTATGTTATAAAAGAGAGGAAAGGGGAGTGAGTAAAACATTGTTGAAAGTTTGTTAGGAGAGATGATCTCTCTGGTTAGGTACAGTCCGTTCTATTGAAATTTTGGATTCTATCACTATACTTTTAAGTGTTTTTCTATTATTACTCATACAGTGTTATTAAATAGTTTGCGGTCTTTTTGAATTTTGACCAGTCATGGTTCACTGTGTTCTTTCATTTTTTATTTTGGAGAATGTTTATGAAAATGGAGCCTCTCCTTTAGTGGCAAACAGACCTGTTGTTCTAGTCTAGATAAATTCCGACTGTCTGTCTATATGTAGGAGAGGAGTACCCACGCAGGTGGTTGTTTGATTGATTTTGTGCATAAATAGTATTGGCATCATCTACTATCATTCCCGGACCCTTATCTGTTTATAACTGATCTCACACAGTCATACTTTTGGTAATATGTTGTGAAAATGAAAGAGATGTATTTCTTGGGAGGCTTTTCAGGTTTAAGCATGCCTTTAACAGACGTTTGATTGTATAGTAATGAGTTAGTAATTCCTTCGTCAGAAGTTGAGGTAAATTCGATCAAATCTGATGCAACTTAAAAGTTATACCAAGGAATATTTGTTTGGTAATAGATTGGTCAAACCCGACTTAAAGCTAACCCAATACCATGAGCCTCCATTGAGCTCGCTGTACAAAAACACCCATTTTCTCTCCAACTCAAGCTTCTCCCACAGTTTGTATACCACAAAGCAAACCCAAAGCACCCGTTCTGACCAAGCGAGTGAGCATTGTTGAATTGTCTTCTTCCTTCTGCCACAAAACCCATTACAATGTTGAAATGCATTTGGCATATCGACAACACTCTACCACTTGCCCTTCCAATTTTCTCTCTAATTCTTCAGCACTACCGCCACTTCACACCTATTCGCTGTGTCTTACCTCACCAACAAATTTAGATTCTCACCCGAATTTTTATTCTTAACTTTCATTCTTTTAGTTGGAAGAATATCTATGTATCCTTCGGTACGAAAATGATTTGATAAAAAACAATGCTAGCCTAATTACACTATGTTGTGTCCTATTCTTCGTTGCGAAGATCTGTGTGATGTTTTAAACTGGAAATATTTCAATCATTAAATTTCTATACATTAGGGGAACAATTGAACTTCAAAATACCAACGAGCCTGTTTGTATTACTACTGTGTTTAATTTGAGGAATAATGCCAGAACCCAAGCCCCCCTAGATATATCAAACTTTTTGTACTTTCAAACTCATCAATATCCCCAATCAAACTTTACCTAGACAATCATTATTTGTATCTCTCAGCTTTGAAAGAGTGAATTTTATTCAAGGAAGTGTTAGCAATGCAATTTTTACCACTATCTATCTTTTTAAAAAGATTGTTGAAGAGTTATCAATACACTTTGATTGGTGCTATGATGTTTATTGAATACACATCTACAAAAGGGTGGCACAACTTTTGATAACAATAACTAACTCTAATCAACAATGGCGTTGTTCTTGTATAGTCACGAGACCAAATATAAATTTCTTAGACACAAAATATTAGTTCTACCTTTTATTATTTTAAATATTTAAAAATAAAAAAAATTAATTTTACATTTTAAATATTGAAGACTTTCTCTTAACAATGATAGCAACAATCGGTTAGTTTGAGTGTACCATCCTGCTATGGCTGCATATCTCTTCGTCATCTTAATAATTCATAATTTATGGTTTTCTGTTTTGGCTAAGATTTAATTTGGTTTAATTTTAGAAGAACAAGGGACCTTCTATTGGCCATGATTAATTTAATTTTAAATTTAAAAAAAATTATGAATTGAAAGTTACTTTTCCATTAAACATAACCCTCCGAAGTTCAGATCCTCGGAACCTTGATCTGCAATTGAGGCCACCATAACAACCACCACCATTGCCGAAAGCCTCTGTAATGGTCATAGTGACTTTGTTGTCGTGGCTCTGCCTCAACTTTTCCATGTCATTGTGTTGACAACGTACAAAGTGTCCACCTTTTTTCCGTGCTCAATCAGTTCTCTCTTATAAAAAAAATGATTGAATGTTATTGTTAGCACTAGCAACTAATGTTGCTTGTCTTAAAGAATGTGGTTATGCTTCTAAAGCAGTGAGGTTGCAGGCTTCGGTAATGAGTAGTAATGATGTATATATCAGTTGTAATGATGAATGATAGCTGGAAAATCTTGGACCTTGGTTTGTAATATAAGTAATTTGTGGTTTTCCTTACCTATTTACTACTATTTATTGGATTTTGGTTTCTCTTCAGTTTTATGATCCGAAGTTGTGAAATACTTCGAAACTAAAGCACAAAACCTATAGCTAAAATGAGCTGAACTTCTAATCTTTGTCACACTCGTTATGCTTTAGGGATTATTTGCTTAGCCTTTGTTATCTTCAAATGCAACATTGATATAGCTTGATTGAGCGTTTCAAACATACCAAAAGATTGACTTGACTCAGTCTCATAATTCAATAGAATGCTGGTAAGCTAAGGTGTGATCTATTAATTGGTGAACCACTCAATGGTGTTGGATATGCATACACAATTTTAAAAATGATTTGATTGATACATAGATCGGAATAAAAAGTTATTAATAGAAAGGACTGGCGGATATGATGACTAAATTGGACTGGTGACTTACTTCACCTGCCTGTGTGTATATATCAGTAGCATACAGCAGTTGTGTTGGTGGTTCGTTGTTGTGTGGCCATTCAATTATTTTTCATTACGCCCTCTGCGCTTTATAACAAAATTTTTTTGGTGCAAGAATATAAAACACAATTATCTAATGCATTAAAAAATAGTTAATTTGATTAATAGCAATATATAATATGTATTTCATCCTTTTTTACAAGAATATGTATTTCATCCTACTCAAAAGTATATGCCACTTTAGTAAATTGTGTATGAATTAATAAATGTTATTAATTTTGTATTAGAAAGATAAATTATGAATTTATTTTGTAAAACGATGTACTCCCTCCATTTCAAAATACATGTTGGAATTTTGCAATGTGCACTATTCACATATGTTACTTTGACTATATTTTTTAACTAATAGTCTAATACTCCATCCGTTCTTATTTATAAGCAAAATTTGACTTTTATTTGCTTATAAATGAGACCGGAGGGAGTATATAAATACAAATGTTATCATGTAAGATGTTTGATTTGTCTTAATAAATATTTTTAAAATATCAAATTTTTATAATTTTTTATTGTATATAATTAAATATATTAATGATTAAAGTCGCATATTGTCATGTGTGCAGTGGTTAACTGCGACATGTATTTTGAAACGAAATGAGTATAAAATTACACGATTTTTGGGGGTTAAATGACATAATGTGGGGCTAAGGGAATATTATAGGTTTTGTGAAAATGCCTTTATAATTTTGGATCTCTTTCTTTGCGTTCAAATATATATAAAAAGTTTGTTTGTTTCTCATAATTATAGAGTTAAATATGTTTTTATCTTTGGAAATATTAACTTTTCAATTCAGTTCCTCTCAAAAAATTTACTTTTAGTTTCCGAAAAGTTTTTCATCAGTGCTTTTCGTATTTAGTTTTAAGTCAACTCATGTTTATTATTTAAAATTTTGAATTTTTTTCGTAGTTTTAGAATATTATAAGAATATTTATAAGGACTAAAAATATATTTAACCATAAATTATAGACCGAACTCTTGTTTAGATTTTTTATTTTCTGTAATGGAAAATAAATGAAGAGTTTGATTAAAATTTATAGCAACAATGGTAAGATAAAAATAATAAGTTATAAACTCATTTATTGAATTATAGTGTAAACTGTAAACCTTATAGTCTATTGTAATAAGTTCTTTTATTAAATATCTCTCTTTTTGATCAAACGAGTCTGCAAACTAGTAAACAGTGTAATCAAGTCTTGGACTTCAAAGCTACACCGATGAGGATCTATAAAAAGGAGAGATAGCATATATCCAAATGCAAAAATCATCTTCAACCTAGTACTTTTGCTTCTCATAACTATCTCCAATGTCAATCTTCTTATCATGGCTTTTCTTGTTACCCTTTTGCCTCATAAACCTGAACCTCAATATTGTTTCGGTGACTGGCCTTTGTCTAGGTGATCAACAATCTCGGTTGCTCCAGTTGAAGAACAACCTCATATTCAACCACACCAAGTCCCAAAAATTAGTTCATTGGAACCAAAGTGATGATTGTTGTGAATGATATGGTGTAACATGCAACAATAAAGGGCTTGTTATAACTATTGACTTGAGCAATGAATTTATCTCAGGACAAGTTGAAATTGAAAGTAGTCTCTTAAACTTTCGCTATCTGGAGAGTTTGAATTTGGCCTACAATGAATTCCATTCTGAAATTCCTTCTGAGTTTCAAAAGCTAGACAATTTGAGGTATTTGAATTTGTCAAATGCTGGCTTTGAAGGGAAACTTCCTAATTCAATTTCCTTGTTCATCTAGACTTGTCATTCAACAACTTCACTGGTCCTCTTCCATCTTTTAATATGTCCAAGTCCCTCACTACAATGTTGGCAAGCATTGATGATTGATGTTGAAGATAACTTCAGTGTCAAGTTACCAGCAACACTCTTACAATGTTGGCAAGCATTGATGATTGATGTTGAAGATAAAGGTGGAAAGTTTGGACATTTATATGTTAATCTCAATATGATGACTTCAATCCTTTGAACTTTATGTCTGCAATAGTAGATCTTAACAGTGAGCTTCAAATGAAATTAGCTAAACTTAATGCAGCAGAACCACCTTTTTTGATAGACCATATAATCTCTCATATATATCTTTGAGGAAGGTGTTGGTCTTAGAAGTTATGAGGATTCAGTTACAATTGTCAACAAAGGTCAACAGTTGAATTTGGCTAAAATTCTCATTGCCTTTACTTCATTGGATTTCTCATCCAACAAATTTGATGGGCCAATACCAAAGGAGCTTATGAGTCTTACAGCACTCCATGCTCTTAACTTGTCACAAAATGCTTTCTCAGGTAGCATTCCTTCCTCTTTAGGAAATCTAAAACATCTGGAGTCATTTGACATGTCTAATAACAACTCGAGATTCCATTAGAGCTTGCAAGGTTATCATTTCTTTCATGTTATGAACCTCTCTTGTAATCACTTGGTGGGAAATACCAACTGGAACACAAATTCAATCATTTCAAGAAGATCCATTTATAGGTAATGAAGAGTTGTGTGGACCTCCATTGACACAAAACTGTGGTGGTTAAGGAGGGAAAAGCTTGTCACAACAAGCATATGAAACACCTTATTCTCATGACAGAAGTTCAATTGATTGGAATTGCTTAAGTGTTGAGTTGGGATTCACTTTTGGTTTTGGAGATTTTTTCCTTCCTCTTATTTTCTTGAAGAGATGGAGGATTTAGTATTCAAAGAATATTGATGATATGCTTTATAAGATTGTTCCTCGGCTTTGTTTTGAATATGAACATCGTGGAGGACAGATGTATAGAATTTTAAGTAGGAAGAAGTAATGATACTAGTTTGTGTACATTATTATATTTAGATTTTTGCATCTTCTTTATATTCTTTTGATTAGTGTGAAAATAAAAGGCTAAGCCCATATGTCTTGAACCTAGTCCTAAACTTAGCATGAAGGACATTGGATTTCTAGACTTTTAAGCTAGCTGGTCACTCTTTTATTTTGAGTAATGCTCTCAATAGGCAGTCCCTCTTTCATTTTTAGTAATGCTTTCAACACACTCTCTATCATTCTCTTATCACCATTGATTTTACGATTGAGTGAAATTCATGTAGGCTTCGTTAATTTGGAAGTGAATTTCACTAAATAGATAACATATCCACTGATTTACGGGACCATGTAAATTTTATCCACCGATAAAGAGATGGTTGGATGAAGAGTGTTAGAGAGGGTAGATCAATATCACCCTTCTTTCATACTTTTAAGTGTTATGTGAGTAGTTAGGTGAATGTTTGACGAAACCACGGTGACACGTCGATTTTGTTGAAGTTTCAAATTGTAAATTTTTTGACACACCAAAAGTGCAACACTGCAACGAAAATTAAAATAGAATTACATTCCTTGTCTAGTTTTGAACTATCAAACAACTATAGATGAGTTTCTTCTTTGTTTAAATTCAAATAATTATGAAAGTCAATTAATGAATCACAACTTTCGCTATGAGAGTATGCAAGATGTTTTACAAACCATGAATTATTGGAAGTGTATTAAACAATTATGTTTATTTTTCAACAGCGGTATGATTAAGAGATTATGAAAAATGATGTGAAATGAAATATGATCAGAATTCATGATTTAATGTAAAAATGAAATATAACTGTTTGTGAAATTAAGTTGATGATTACCGATTTAATCTTCAATATATTTGTAAGCCATGTTGAACCAACACACTCATACTATACTTTGGTGTTTAGGAGTCCGTGGGAGTTCCGGTAGCAACAACAATCAATGCCCCATTATGATTATGAATGAAAAATAATCAATTTTCCTTTCAGAATTCTCTAGTTTCTCCCTCTAAATTTTGGAGTTTAACCCTACATTTGATTACAAGTCATAGATTGCTCGGTAACCGTGTTGAGAGCATTTCTCAACCACAATCCATTAGGCATTTCAAATACCTCAACAACACTCCACAATTTACTCTTTCAATTTTCTCTCAAATTCATCATCAAACACAACTTTAGCGGTCAATGTTGAGTCCCAAATGTTCCACAAGATCAAAGGGCGATGATATCAATATCAGACACAACTTTGACAATCAAATTTGCTACCAAAGCGAGGACACATTCCTAGAACCGTGTTCAACCCACATCCTTTCCACAAATCACTTACAAGAGAACAGAAAAAAAATGTAAAATTGATTCTTCCTCATTCTCACAGAATGGACAAAAAGAAGGGACATCAACCCATCTATAAGAAAGAACTGCTCTTGTAGGAACTAAGTTGCGAGAAATATACCTTATAAATAATTGTACACCTGTATAAACATGCATCTTCCATATTCAAGACCAAGACTATTGTGATATAGGTGTTTGTTGTTGAGAAAGAAGTAAGTTATAAACATTCTTCCCCCGATATTTGTCATTAAGACTAATCTACCAGATCCTAGTTGTTTCCACAAATCACTTACAAGTAAGCTATTATGTTGTGGATGAATGGGGTGAGAGTTCAGAATGATAATGAAAGATGATTTTTAGAAATTTACATGAAGAGGACAATTTTAGTATTATTGTAAAAATTAAATAAATTTAGGTGTAATTAAAATGATATGGGGTGAGACTAGAAAAAATCTTTCCATAAATGATATATTGCATAAATCACTTCTTCAACACTGTTCTGGTCACACCATCTAGCAGTGTTGAATTGTCTTATTCAACAAAACCCATTCCAATTCCGATGTTCAAACCGTTTCTCTTCCGCAATGCTTTTTCCATATCAACAACACCACTCTACCAATTTTCTATCAGATTCTTCAACACTGTCCCTTCACAATCATTCGCTGTTTCCTACCTCATCCACAAATTTGGTTTCTCACATGAATTTGCACTCAAATCTTCCAAACTGCTTTATTTCAAAACCTCACAAAAACCCGATTCAGTTCTTAACTTCTTCAAAAATCATGGTTTCAATGACTCGGACATACACCACATCATCAAAAGAGAACCATGGCTTCTTTCCTGCGATACCCACAAAACGATTCTCCCAAAGTTTCAATTTTTACTCTCCAAAGGTGCTTCTGAATCTGACATTGTTCGTATGGTTGTAGTTAACCCTAAATTCGTGAAATCAAGCTTGAAAAATCATGAAATTATGTTTCATTTTTTTCTATCCAAAGGTGCTTCTTCCTCTGAGATTGTTTCACTGTTAACTTCAAACCCTACAATTTTGCATATTAGTTTGGAGAAACGAATAATCCCTCTTTTTGAATTGTTAAGTAAGTTCTTGAAAACCAACAAAGATATCATTGTTTGCTTAATTCGGCATTCAACTGCATTTTCTATGAATTCCTATCACCTTATTGTGGATAATGTTAATTTGATGTCTGATTTTGGAGTTTCTGATAATGTCATTGCTAGTTTGCTTCAGTCAAGGCCATCTATAGTTGGTTCAAAGGATTTGATTAAGTCATTGGAGGAAGTTAAGAGTTTAGGGTTTGATCCTTCAACAGCTTCTTTTGGAGTTGCTTTGGCAGCCAAGAAATCTATGAGAAAAAAACGTTGGGATGAGAAAGTTGATGCCTTTAAGAAATGGGGTTGGTCTGATGAAGCTGTTATTCAAGCATTTCGGTTGCAGCCTAATTTAATGTTGGTTTCAATTGATAAGATTGATTTGTTGATGAGTTTTTGGGTCAATCAATTGGGTTGGAATTCCTTGTTACTTACCAAAGTACCAAATATGTTTTGTTTTAGTTTGGAGAAAAGGATTATTCCAAGGGCATTGGTTGTGCAATTTCTTTTGATGAAAGGTTTGCGAAAAAAGAATGCAAGCTTAGGTACACCATTTGCTTATTCTGAGAAATTGTTCTTGAACAAGTTTGTTTTCTGCTTTAAGGAGGAGTCTGATTATCTATTAAAGCTATATGAGGAAAAAGGCAAACTTGCAAACACAAAGGAGAACAATGGCATGCTGTCCACCAAATGTGTAATTTACTAATCTTCTTCTTTTGTGATTTAACCTTAACTTGTTCCTTGTTTGATTTTTACGTACTTATTCTGTTTAGGACAAAATAGGGGTTAGTATTGTGACAGTATCTTGGAGGCCAAAAGAATAATGACTCCTCTAGTTTATTCTAGAAAGGGATATGTTACAGATTCTACTTGTTAGTTATTGAGCTGTGTAGTTGTTGTAGTTATCTTATTGAGTATGCACCAACTTATATAAACATTCATCATTAGAATCAATAAAAAATATAATTGATTTCCTGTCTTTTATATCTAGTTTCTTCCTCCAAATTCTGGAGTGTGATATCCCTACTCAAATTGGGTCGAATCATTTGACAACCTTGATTAACACATATGAAGTAGGATGTAAAGACTCAAAGATTTAAATTTATATAAATATGATGATTGGAAGGCCCCAAATTCAATGATCCATATAAATGAGAGTATACTTGATGAGCTAGAGGAAGACTAACCTTTATTGGAGGATACAAACATGACATGTAGTTGTGTGTTAAGAAAATTCTTAAACTGCTCCGCCAGATCAAATACTTTAGATCCAGATGGAGAAGTGTTGCTCTCAAGAGAGTATAAATTTCCAATATCAAAAGTTATTGATGGATAACAAGTTAACAACAATAACAACATTTGATGATGGAGGTTTAAAGTTTTCTTCATTAAATTGATTGAGAAGTCTGCATGTACTGCATTTTTAGATGATCTTGAATCTCCTTGGTCATGTCATATTCTGCAGGTTGAACGTCTTAGGTTGTGAAACCAATTTTTTTATTCAAGTAATGATTTTTGAGTTGTTTACATCTCATGTTTCCAACTCCTTTTCATATTGTCTTGCCTTGTAAAAAAAACTATTTACTACATAGCAGGTCATGATTAGGATCGCAAGAGAGGGAGAAACCACATCTCCAACCAAAACCTTAAACCAATAGGAATATGGGTCACCTCTCTTGTATATCTAATATTTAGTCCATTCATAGTGGTTGTGTTACTTTAACACTCACACTTGAACCCAACATTTTGCTTACATCCTAATACAGGAACCTTTTCTCTAGTTAGGCTCACATCCTAAACTGTTCTTCCGGTTTTCATTAATTATACCTTATCTCTTGTTTGGATAGGAATTATTAATATTACTCACAATCCACATAAGCTACTGGGGGCAACAAAAAAGTGGCTACATTTATGAGGCATACACAAAGCTATTCAGTAAAATATTCGTATATAATTAAAAGCTTTGGTTCATATTAGCATGTTATAGAACTTGAGTTTGGAAATGTACAGTTTGATGTATCAGTATAACATGACCAATAAGCTTAATACAAGGATATCTCAAAAGATTATATTCCATTCTTCAAGAGGAATTCAAAGTCTTGTTATTCAATGCAAAGGAGTTATCCTGTGATGGATTTAATTAGAGATGCATAGAAGTTTGAAGTATCGTGTTCTTGACATTACAAAGGAATGACGAAAACTCTCACAATACGAGAATCAATGTGTGGTAATTCAGAATTACATCACCCATTTCATACTTTCTTTCCAAGATAATATTAATACATCACCGATTATATTGACATGTTTTGTCATGGCCATCGCATTGAGAAGGTCACCCTTCCATAATAGAAAAGGTTTATTTTGACAACATTTTGTTTATTTTATTTTTCTTAATTAATGGTTTCTCTCTAGTAGTTGTGTCAATAGCTATAATTTGTGTATTTTTATAAGGATTGTCAAATAATTGTTGATTTTTAAATGTTTAAATAACATTACTCTCCACAATAAGATATGTTATGTGAACATGTAAAACCTTCAGGTCTTTGCCTTAACCTTTGTTTGATTTGAGAGAGTAGAAGAGAGAAATATAAATGGTGAACCTTATACCTCTATGCTTTCTCTCCTATAGTGAGAAGAAAGAAGGAAGAAGTAGCAAAAGTCTATTATGCCATTAGTTTTTTAAAATGTGAGTTGTTTGTTTTTGTCCTTAACTCAAGGATACTTTTGTCTTTTAAAAATAATATCTATTTCTCTTCGATTTTTCTCTTATATCAAACAATATATTAAATATATTCTATTTCTCTCGTCCCACGTCCTCTCTTACCTACTTCTCCCTTCCTAACTTCTCTTACAAACCAGACATACCATCATTATCGGTACGATGAATGTGGCTAATTGGTGAAATTAGAACGATAAGAAGGGAAGAAGGGAGTGTGAGACTAAAGATAAAGATGTGAGACTGGAAAAGAATGGAGGTGGAAGGAGGAAAAAGAAAAATTGAATGGAGTGATAACTTGATTTTCCCTTTTTTTCAATTTTTTTTAACGGTCATGTTAACTTGTGTCTAAGAAATAAAAATAAAAATGAAAAATAAATTTTGAAACTTCTTTAAAAGCACAATTTTCAATACTATATTTCGTTGTTTGATTTTTTTAACATGTGTCCATAAAGGCACTTAATATTAGTCGTATTTTTGAATGTGAAATCTTAATTTTTCACATTGAAATACATAGAGATGCAACATCATATATTTTTTTGAGTGAGAGATGCGATATCATTAAAATTAGCCACATATTTGGTCAAAATATACATAAGAATATTATTTTTTTAAGAAATGTACATAAGAATATTAAGTGCCAAAGAAGATAAAGTTTAGAGTCAAAATTTTACATTTTAATCTTTCATTTTTAGATGTTGTTCATTTTATTCTTGAAGTGCCAAAATCGCACAATTATAAAATTTGATGCCAAAATTGCAATTCGATTTTTGTTTTTTACGATTTTTAAAACACATGCACTTATAAATGTAATCGATTGCAAAAACCCTACATTTCAATTCAAACCCATCGATTGCATCTTGGTTCAATTCAATGTTCAAAACATTTCTCAACCGCAATGCATTTGCCATATCAAAAACCTCAACAACACTCCCCAACTTACCCTTCCAATTTTCTCGTAGATTCCTCACCACTACCATCGCTTCAGATTCAAACTCCTTCGTTGTTTCCTACCTCATTCACAAATTCGGTTTCACACATGAATCCGCACTCAAAGCTTCCAAACAGCTTTATTTCACAACCTCGCAAAAACCCGATTCAGTTATCAACTTCTTCAAAAATTACGGTTTTACCTACTCAGATACTCTCAACATCATCAAAAGAGAACCATGGCTTCTTTCCTGTGATACCCAGAAAAGAATTCTCCCAAAGTTTCAATTTTTACTCTCCAAAGGTGCTTCTACCTCTGACATTCTTCGTATTGTTGTAGGTAACCCTAGATTCATGAAATCAAGTTTGAAGAATCGTGTTATCCCTAATTATAATTTGATAACTCAATTCCTTAAATCTAATCAAAAGGCTATGTCCTCTGTTATTTCATGTCCTTCTTTGATTTGTTGTAATTATATGATTTCTAATATCAATTTGATGATTGATAATGGTGTTTGCAATACCAGCATTTATAGAATTCTTAGTACTAGACCTAATGCTATCTTCCGTGTTCCTAGAAAGGTAGGCGAGACTATGAATGAATTGAAAAATATGGGATTTGATCCTACTAGATATAACTTTGGTGATGCATTGCTTGCTAGATCATGTTTAAGTAAATCCACGTGGAATGATAGAATTGATACATTTAAGAAATGGGGTTGGTCGGAGGAAACTGTAATGGAAGCTATTAGGAAGCAGCCGAAATGTATGTTGGTATCCGACGAAAAAATCAATCGGGTGCTGAGTTTTTGGGTTAACGAGTTAGGTTGGGATTCTTCTTACCTTGCCAAGGGACCAGGGATGTTTTGTTATTGTTTGGAGAAAAGGATCATTCCAAGAGCTATGGTTGTCTTTTATCTTCTAACCAAGGGTTTGAGAAGCGAGTTTGCTAGCTTGACAAGTCCATTTTATGCGTCTGAGAAATTGTTTATGGAAAGGTATGTGTTATTTTATGAAGAGGAGGCTTCCCATCTATTGAAGTTATATCGTCAAATGATGAAGATGGCAGATAAGAAGGTACAACAAAATTATAAGTCATGACAAATCACGTTTGTAAAACGTTTGATTTTAGAAAAGTGCTTCACTTTGCTGGCTCTGGGACTAGCTGATTTATCGGAGTGCTTTCTGCTGGCACCTCTTGTCACAAGCAATTTCAGATTGATCAATTTCGACATCTGAAGACTTGTTGTACACCACGTCAGGTACTCCCGGGACCGGAAATTTTTTGTATGAATAAATATTGATTCTTCTACATTATTTCCGAGTAGTACTTCACTGAAATGATAGGAAAGTTTTATTGCTTGAACTATTGTTTAATAAATACCTTACAAGAAGGTAAATAAATTGACTATTGTAGGATGTACCATTGTAAGAAGTTTTTGAAATAATTTGTGGCTGGCAATGGCATTTTAATTCAACGCCTATAATTTATGTGTTGCATTACTGTTAGTTACAGAATCAATGGCTTACTTTTTTTTAAGTTTTATAGTTACTTCTAATAAAATACTTTAGTGAGAAGCTTTTGAACTGCCAATTAGTAGACCATGAATTGGTGTTCTTAAAGAAGCTTCTCTTTGCTCCTGCTGTATAGGGTGGGGGGTGGATGAAAATGACAGTAGTTGTCGTTATTTGGTAATGGAAAGGAACCCTAATCTGTTCCATCTGAAACTTCTAGTGGTTTACTTTTTACCCAATTTTAGGGGTATGAGATGAAATCACTTGTTTGCTTATTGATCTGCTTATCATATTACTCACTTTTCATACAATGGAATCGAGTTTCTCATTTCCATCATAAAGTATCCAAACAATACCATGATAATTTTTATTCAATTTTTGTTTATTTCTTTCAAGTTTACCTATTGTTAAATATTAATATTATCCACAAATAGCATTAAAGGTAGTTAACTTTATCGTTGAAGATAATAGGAAAAAAAAGGGTGTCATTCTATGCCTTAAAATGATCTATTCGATAATATGTAGACAATGGTTTTATTTGGGAGTATATGACAATGGGAGAATAAGAGATGCTTGCATTTATGTCAAAAAAGAATAGATGCTTGCTTTATGTTCCTAAGCATAAATGTTTTAAACTGTATAAACAGGACCGGGTTACTTGATTCTGTATGGTGTGTTTTTAAAGCAGATATTTGGCTTCGGTTTATTTAGATCCTTGCATAAATTTGTGATTCTAGCATAGCTATGCTATGCACACTGCAGCGACAAGTATACCTGACATTGTGTATTGCATTACTTAGGGTGTACCATCAATTTGGTCTCAATTTTATTTTTATCAAGTAATAAATGCAGCAATGAGAATTTCTATTTTTCAGTTATGTTTGAACTCTTTTGCTGTCAAAGGCTCTTTTTTGATACTGTGTTTGGAAAAGGATCATTGTTAGTGCCTCAAGTTTGAAGCTTGTTATTATCTTCTCAAAAAAAGGTTTGATGAAACCTATTGCAGGCCTTATTACACCATGTGTCCTAGAGGTGTTCTTCCTTGAAAAGTTCTTCGGGATGTTTTAAGCTGGAAACTTCTCAACCATTAAAGTTTTCTCATTGCAAAAATGGCATTGCTTTGACCAGAATCATGTTTGGAGTCTCTAGGAATCTTAAAACAAACGAGCTATTACATTACATCCAGAGATTTCTTTAGAAAATGTTATTCAACTTGTCCTTCACTATGAGGGATAACAATTGCGGAACTTGGGAGTGCTGATTGCTGGATCTTTTCATCCACCTATATTCTGTATTGAATCTGTGAAACAAAAAACTTTTCATAGATAATGGTTCGTTCCATTTTTATTATGAAATTAAATGCGAGATCGATGGAGTGTGTTTTTGGTTTTGCCATGACAAAAATTTATTGATTTTGTCAAAATTAATAAAATTCATATTTGAAGTAAAAAACTACCAATCATAGCTTCAGGTTAGAATAAATCCTAGAGGCAAAATCCATCATCATACTTGGAGACTATTAAACATGTCAAAATTAATTTTACACCTCTAAAAACAATTTTGACTTATAAAAAATTGGAACCAAACATACACGAAGGTTGGGTGGGTGTAAAGAATGTTATTATTATTAAAAAAAAAATTATGTGTTTGGTGATTGGTGAGTAAAATAAGTAAATTATGAATGATTTTTTTCCCTAAACCACGGTAGATAGGACATTGAGTTCCTAGGTGAATGCTTAGGGCTATCCCCATAGCTTTAAGTCTTTTGGACTCCGCTAAGAAACAAATATCCAAATAACTAAAAAAACATTTCGTATTTTTTCACAAGGTTTAACAACCGGTCAAATTAACGACTCCATGAGTAGAACTCTAGTTCTTTTCTTAGGAGATAATCATGTTACCGATGTTTGCGACATGATATTGGTAGATCATTACGAGTGACTTTGGTCATCGGTATTATTATAGTGTGTGTTTTTTTTTTGTAAAATGTGTAGGTCTATTTATCTATTGTGCAAAAAAGTTGTTATGAAGAGGTGTTTTGATGACATATAACTTTGTTTTGTTCTATCTTGTTTCGATAAAATAGAACAAAACAATTTAATGACACATTATTATACTGTGATTATTCTGCCTTTTTTTGTTAAGTAGTTTATCGACTAGAAATTCATTCTTTAAGGTGAATAAGTGAGGAATTCGAAGATTATATCTCTATCATAAGATATCGCAATATTACTGCCAACCCAGTTATACTCAGATGGACGACATACGAGTACTTAAATTATGAAAACAATGAATTACAAATGTGTATTTAATTTATAAACAGATGAAGTTAATCATAATGTCTAAGTGCTTGTTTGGGATGGAGTTTGTAAGCAAAAAAGCAAGTTTGGGGGATTTCCAAAGCAAAATTGTCGTAATTTTCAAAAGACAGCAATTGAAGCTTTTGGATTAACGTGGGTTGCTGCCGTGGTTTTTAAACATGGGTGGAAAAATTCTGAACCAAACAGGTTATAAGTAAAAGAAAATGATAGAATTAATCAATTAATCATGCCTAGACAATTTCATCTCTTTAGTTTTATGTTGCAGTGATAAATTTATGAATAAACTCCCAGTTTAATCCCTTAAATATCACTCACTCTCCAATTTAATCATTAAATTACATCAATATAATATATAGTTCTTAAACTATATCTATCAATTTCGTTCTTAAAGTATATATACAAATTTATCAATTTACTCTATAACATTGAAAGATAAAAAAAATACTAGAAAAATATCCTTTTTGATAGAAAATATCAGTAAAAAGTAATATAAACACAATTTTTCATATTGGAAAAGAATTGCTATTTTTTTGAAGGAAAAAAAAAATGTTATTATTATTGCAAATAACATAGAATTGTATTATTTTTTTTCCCATCTAAAGAAATAAAAAGATTCTTAAACGGGCCTGGTTTGTTAATTGGCATGGAGGCCCATAACTTTAAGCTTGTGTACTGTCAAGTGTCAACACAAAACCCTAGCCGCTAACCCTATTCCCTATATAAACAAACACCACAGGCTCAACATCTCAAACACACACTCACATTGCATCCTTCTCTTATATTTTGTGTTCTTTGTATCAAGCGTCGTTTACTATGTTTGATTTATTTATGTTTGATTATAGATCTAGTATAAAACGCAAGTCAGCTTCTTGATTGAACTTTGTCAAATCTACGGTTCAAATCAATTATATTTATATACTTGCGAATATCAATTTCTATGCAGGCTCACTCGTCTGATTTTGATTTTTTTTTATGATATTTCAGACCCTTTAGTACTGCAACATCTTTTCTATGTTTAAATTTCATACAATTTAAGTTTTTTTAAGCAAACGCACTCTGTCCCTTAACCGTGTTTGTTTTAACCTAACACGAATGTTTTGAGGCAATTTCTTCGTTTGCAACACTAAATTAGTTGTTGTTCACTCAGATTAGCTCCACGTTTTTTTTATTGCGTCGGGCTCATTGCTGGACTGCATCTACAGATTTACAATTCTTTGAATTTAAAAATATGTTTAGCACTTAATTTTTAAACTAGAGATTAGGCTTGTTGCTTAAACTATATTTGATTCAATTTATATTTTTTTCATTTTTTATGTAATATCAATTCATATTATTTTTATATATTTATGAGATAAATGAATATGTCTTCTGTTGTATGCTTTTAATTGTTCTTTAATTCGTTTAATTTTTGAATTAAACGATAAATAAAGGCATATAAGCTGGAGGCCAGCATAATATATCAATTTTAATTGATTATTTGTTAGATGTGAAATATTACTTGATCTCGTAAATATTCTAATTAAAATTTTGGCTTAATAGGTGATTTGGTCCCTTAATTAATTTTCAGTTTTCATTTTGGTCCCTTAATTAATTTTGCCTCCGTCGGTCAAATAAATCTCTGGCTGTTAAGTTTAACCCCAAATGTCTATGGTGGACCAACCTTAAGAGTGGTCCACCATAGACTTTATTAAATTTTTTAATTTAAATCGTTTGATCTATTTATTAAAAAGATGGCCATTGAATTATGCGTATCTATTGTAACTTACGGTGTACCAACAACAACTAATTTTCTTTCTTTCTTTCTTCATCTTCTACCTTACTAATCTTGAACTCACATTCATCAACATTCATGAGAAAA
>Ga0315914_1000252_pt1 | contig 58791 bp, 32 predicted proteins | sample MpolenodulesMG_FD_203920 | JGI IMG/M metagenome (GOLD analysis project Ga0315914, IMG submission 203920) | Medicago polymorpha root nodule microbial communities from Los Angeles, California, United States - elongated nodules | ecosystem: Host-associated > Plants > Roots > Nodule | place: USA...
GTTTATGGGTGGGTTAGGTGTTAGGAGGTTGTGGGAATTTAATGTGCCTTTGTTAGGGATCTGGCGCTGGCGGATGTTGGTTTATAAGGAGGGGTTATGATATCGAGTTCTAAAGATGAGATACGGGGAGGAAGGGGGCGGTTGAAGGAGGGAGGGAGAGATAGCTCCGTTTGGTGGAGGATGTTGTCTGGCATTCGATGTGGTGTAGGTTTAGGGGCGGAGAGTTGGTTTGAAGACAACGTCTGTAGGGTGGTGGGTAAAGGGAGTAGTACTTAATTTTGGTTAGACAATTGGGTGGGGGAGCACCGTTATGAGTGTAATTTCCTCGCCTATTTGATTTGGCTCAAAATAAGGGGGTGACGGTGAGGGAGATGGAATAGATAGGGTGGGCGATTGGTGGTGGTGCCTGGGTGTGGAGGAGGCGCCTTCTGGCTTGGGAAGAGGAGACCGTTATGGAATGTGCAACTTTGTTGTCTGACATTGTTTTGCAGGACACTATTCTTGACAGGTGGTGATGGGTTCTTGATCCTATCAATGGTTACTCTGTCAAAGGGACTTATCAGTACCTCACGTCATCTGACTCACCTGTGGAGCGGGGCCTTTCTGACACGGTGTGGCTGAAGCAAGTTCCGCTGAAGGTCTCAGTTTTTGTTTGTCGACTTCTTCAAAATAGACTGCCCACAAAAGATAATCTGGTTCGCAGGAGAGTCCTTAATCATGACGACACCGCTTGTGTTGGAGGGTGCGGCTTCCCGGAGACGACGGTTCATTTCATTTTTCGTTGCGACATCTTTGGTAGTCTGTGGCACCTCATTTATCAGTGGGTTGATATTTCTTTCATATCTCCTGATTCGGTTGCTGATCATCTTCATCATTTTGGTCAATTGGCGGGTTTACCGCGATTTACTCACTCTTATATCCGGCATGCTACTATTTGGGTCGAAGGAAAGAAACAATAGGATTTTTAAGCACAAAGTTCACGAGTTGGTTAAGTTATTAGATTATGTCAAGTTTACTTCTTTTTTATGGTTAAAAGCTAAGCTGCTCACTACCGCTTTCAGTTATACTGACGGGTGGCGGCACCATTTATTATGTATTGGAGTTAGGGAGTATTTTTCTTCTGGTTTTTTTATTCGCTGTGTTTTATGCCAACAAACTCTTAACGTTGTATTTTTATTGAGTGATTCTCTTCCTCACACCTTGTGCGAGTTGAATCACTCTTATTGATTTATATTTCATTTTGACTTCTTAAAAAAAAAAACATTTTAGTCAATGTTTTATCTCTTTTTTAGTGTAAATAATGAAGATGTGTGATGGTAAAAACAAATACTCATATTTTAAAAGAAAATAAAAACCTTAAAAAAATGTATATAAAAAAGAATTAAACTAAAAATCATTTTCACTTGTTTTTATATAATACATGTGTGTCTATGATCAATAACGACATAAGCTTTGAAATCGGGTTTGTGAAGAATGCTATAGCCCACCAAACTTAATCATAGCTATCCTATGTGGATGATTTAGCCACGTTGTCCAAATGAGGCTGAGTATATTTTTTTTGCTTTCAACTAAAAAAAAGTAGAATATTCGGTCAAAATAAAAACGAAAAGGAGAATTGAGGGATTTTTTTTAAGAATTTTTGTTTTAATCATAATTCTTCCGGGTATTGAACGCATATCACTAAGAATGAAGAGCCACTTTTCAACCAAGTAATTTTAAAAGAGTCAATTTTTAACTTAACGATTTTAGGGTAACCAACAAATCGAGGTTGTTCTAATACTGATCTCTCCTTCAAAATTTAAACATTAAAGATGTGTTTGTTTCCAGTTATGATTGTAGTTTCTTGAGAATAAAATTATAGAAATATGTAAGTCTATGTCTGTTACAAATTTTATTCTAAGATCTAAAATATTTTTGAGAATATAAAATTTCCAAAAAAAGAGGTGGGAATAAAGTTCGGATGAAGATGAATATATATTGGGTCAAAATTACATATTAATCTCCCTATTATATAATAAGGTTGCCTGATATTATACTAACCAAACATATTTTTTCTAAGTACATGAAAATAAAACTCACATTATTATACACCAAATATGTTATTCATAAAAATAAATTTAGTAAACTTAAAACAAATGTCCTCTAACGTGTTGTCGAAAGCTTACGAGGAGAGTGCTCTAACATAAATGTGAAACTTTACTTTTCTTCGTAATTTTTTCTTAAATGGAAGAACACAAAAGTTGTAATTTATAACTATTCTTGAGTGTTTTGGTGATGTCGATAAATTCTTTAAATTCAATCTACTTTATTATAATATCTTTTAAAAAAAATGACTTTTTATAAAATAAAAATATAACTATGCATGACTATTCAATACTCATCTAGCATTCTACAAAAACACTTTAAAATAAAATGTAAAATATTTCTTTATAAAGAAAAAAGATACGTAAGAATTCATTCTATTTTCTCTTGTCTCCTCCTCCAAAACTCTTCCATCCACTACCCTTCACACTCTCAAGAAAAGACTTAAAGATTTTTTTGTCCAGGAATCAATTCTATGCATTTTTCCGAGGATTACACTGAAGTTCATATACTTGCCAGCTGAACTTGCCAAATGTTCACGTCATCCGTTGAAAAAAAAAAGGGTAATGAGAGTTGAATGTTATTTCTATTTGTTTTTCTTTTCAAAAAAGGTGTATGCAATGTTGCAATGTGAATTAATGTGGTGGTGGCGGTGGTGGGGACTTTCCATCTAAATTGGATCCCTCTTGAATTGGATAGGGTTTGGTTAAAGAAAGCACATGCATCCAACCTTCTTTGAAGGAATTCTATGTTTTTTTAACCTATATAATAATATAAGATGCGGAAAGATCCATCATAAATCATAGATCTATTTATGAAGGGTAAATTTTAGTGCTGTCAACTATCTTGCTGCTAAAATCATTAACCCTTCTTCACTTAATTAATTAACCATAAGAAAACGTTACACTTTTGCCATTACAAATTGGAGCTCCACTATAATGGTGGTCAATCTTTTTGCATCCTTGTTATCAAATCATATTTGCAACTAGTTTTACAATTATTAAAGCAATATACAAAGTGCAAGTGGTGACAAAAAAAATAAAAAAGGTCTATGGTCTCTTCATTGACCGATTGGAATTGGCATCACGTTTTGTTGTTATGTATGTATAACTTTGAGTGAGAATTAGGTAATACATTTTTGTAACATGCATCTTTATCGACACTATGGGATAAGGTTGTGAACAAAATGAATTGTTATTGCAAGTGATCTAATTCCAACTAACTAATTTTTATTTTCAATATATTGATGGTGGTCATTACACATTATAAGGCCAAAAGCCTCTCATTGAGGCTCCAATGCATTTAGTTTGGTACAAAAGATAAGATGTGAAAGGAGGGTTTATAGGATCTAATCCTTGACCTTAGCCAGAAACACCAATAAAGCTTCTAAACAGTACTTTGTTCAAATAATTGTGAAGTAAAGGTTATTGGTTCACTTTCAATTAAAATGGACCCCTACCCATTTGTTCCCCAAAGCTTAAGAATCCCATGTTCTTCTACTTCTGTCCGACCATCACTACTTTCTATTCATATCATATCCAATCTTTCTTCATTTGTATGCCTAAATTGCGTTTAGTTTCCGGGTTTAACACGTGGCAATTTCGACTCTAGGCTAAATTCCATAACCCCACCTAATTAATTACTGTCTCCTCTAATTTATAAGTCTTTAGCAAAAAAATTTGTCCCAAAAAATATAAGATTTTTTATAAATATTCCAAAATAGTTCTACACGATTTTTATTTGTGAAGATTTCTACACAAATTAGTAGGTGCAATTATTGTATTTTTTTAAACATGTCATTTAGTAGTACTAGTACTACTAATTTATGTTGAAAGATAAAAAGTTAAAATTAGACAGGTTAATATACAAAGGTTGTTTTAGAAATGTGTTATTTAAGTGCGGTAAGAGTTTAATAATATATAAAGGTTGTTTTAGAACATTTAATGTGTTATTTAAGTGGTAAGAGTTTAACCTTATAAATAAGATACATAGTTTAAATTCTCTGAAGGACGGTAGTAAATTGATCATTAATATAATTTAAATGATAAAAAAAATTCCCCCTCTCTAGCTTTTTATTTTATTTTAAAAAAGGTGCGTTTATAAAGATTTTTTTACTCAAAACGGATACATTGAATTCACTATCAAATTTGTTAACATAAGGACTTAATTGTATTTTTAAAAATTTAAAATTGTATGATTTTAACCCTTAAAAGTTTAAAATATGTATGATTTTAACTCTTAAAGTTTAAAATATGTAATTTCAGTCTTACATGTTTACGCCGTTCTGCACTCACTAGTCCCTATACATATCTTTCACTAAAAAAAGTTTATGCATATTTTGACCAATATTGACTAAAAAAATGCTGACGTGACTATGTCATGTTATTATAATCCTTTGCAAAGAATGACTTTTTTTTTTTTTAAGGAAGAAACACCTTATTATTACGTTAGTTCATTGGTGCTTAAAATATATCACAATTGTCTGTATTGTGAATTTTAATCTTAATCTTATCTTAATAACATACAATCACTCTTCATTTTTTACACCTTTAATTCTATGTCTCAAATTCTTAAGTATCTATTGCCAAATTATCAATTTTTGGATCAGAAAACATCATTTTCATCAATTTCTCACACTTTTTAAAATCATCAAAAATCATTTTTAACCGTAAAAATACGAATTAGTTAATTTTTCTCCAAGAAAGAGGTTTTCCGAGCCTCTTTTTTAGAAACAAATAAAATCCATTTTGAAATAAGGTCCAAGTGTTGGCATGCCCAAAGCTCTAACTCAACACTATATCACATTTTCCTCACAAACATGATGCAAGAAACAAAAAGGGAATGTTTTCCCTCTCCTCACGTAAAAAAAGTTCAACAGCAAACTTTCTTTGTTAATTTTTTTCTTCAGCTATGAGAAAAATCCTATTACACCACCTCTGTATCATCAAACATTTCCCATTCGATGATAAAATCCCCTTACTGTCGATCATCTCCCCAAAATGAAATTTGCCATTCAAAGTGTTAACAAATCAAGCCAAAACAACCTTGATCAAAGGAAAATCTGTCCAAAATCATAATTGAGAGAAGGGATTCAAGGATAAGGATGAAATGAAAAGCAATCCATAAAGTAAAAATTTCTTATTTATCAAATTTGAAATTTTCTCTCTAAAATCGATCCCGAATTTTATTGTGTATTTTTCACCTTAACCCTAGGTTTTGCCCGTAAAATGGTCCATTTTGGTATAAGGGAAACACGCCCGATCATTGCTTTTTATTAACATTGCATTGCTTTATTTCCCTCTTTTGTTCTCTGTTTTCAATTTCTATGTTTAATTCTAGAACTTTCATTTTGGTTTTATTTTAATTTTTTAGGGTCTGAATTCTTCAACAATAATTTTAAAAAAAATCAATGGATAACCTTTTTGAGTATCTCCAATTTTTGAAATTTCAACTGAAAAAACGTTTTAGAACTTGAAGGGTAAGGTCATTTGCTTATGGTATGTATCATATTTTAATAGAAACAGTCTATCATTTTCTATAGAAATGGTTTTTCTTGATGAGGTTGGTGGAATAATCCATGCAACCCTTAAAAAAACCTTATTCTACAAGTTCAAAAACAACCTTTTTGAAGAGAAAATAATGAACATGTGCAAAATTGTCTTAATTGCACAAGATTGATTTTCAACCCAACATATGTTGAAGATATAAGCATAATGAACATGTATATAGCATGTATACATGGACTTAGAATACTTTAAATATATAACATTTTCATGAATCATCGTACTCATGGTTGTAATATTTTTTCATGTAATTTTTAGGATTTTTGAAAGGGATAATTACACTTTTGGCCCCCTAAGTTTTCCAAAGTTGTGATTTTGGCACCCTAAAAAAAACAACTCTTTCCAGGCCCCCTAAGTTTACTTTATGCTGCAATTTTGGCCCTCCACGCCAATTTTGACCAAGTCAACGGACACGTGTGTAAATTTTTTTATTTAAAAAAATATTTTTGTAATTATAAAAAAAATTTGTTTTTTTTAATTACAAAAATAAAAAGTTTGGTTTTTTTTAGTTACAAAAATATTTTTTTAAAAAAATTACAAAAAAAAATATATTTTGTTTTTTTATTACAAAAATTAAAAATCAAAAAAAATATTTATTTTTTTAATTAGAAAATAAAAGAAATATTAAAAAATACAAAAATGCGTCAACGTCAGCGTTGACTAGGTCAAAATTGGGCTACGGGCCAAAATTGCAACAGAAAGTAAACTTAGGGGGCCTGAAAAGAGTTGTTTTTTTTAGGGGGTCAAAATCACAACTTTGGAAAACTTAAGGGGGCAAAAGTGTAATTAAGCCTTTTTGAAATTGTGGATACACCTCCTCCACTTGCTTTGACACGTTTACAACTTGAACCAAGGGTTGAGTCTATGGAAGAATTTTCGGTTAACACACTAAGAACCACAATCTAAATGCTTAAGGATACCTTTATTATTGGTACTCTTTGCTTGACTATATCAAGAATAAGTTATTTAGGGTGGAAACATAGCAATTTTTCGTTGAGTAATTGTTTGGTACTTATAAAATTTGTCTTTCCTCGGTTAACAATTTAATTTAATATATATTTGTCAAGTAAATTGTGTTGGAGGTGACATGTAGATCAAAGAGTTATGGTTCAAGGTTTTGGTTGCTTGTTATGGGGTAGAGGAAAACCATGTGAGATGGGGTAGTTCGACGTCAGTGTGGTGGAAAGATTTGTATGGTGTTAGAGAAAGGGTGGGGTTGAATGTTGGTAATTGGTTCTACGACAACATGGTGAATGAGTTTTTTTTTTTTTTTTGGAAAGAGTTGGCTAATAAGGAAAATTCATTGTTTTTACATGACTGGTGGTTGAAGGGTGGTCCTTTATGTAATTGGTTTAGAAGACTTTTTGAGTTAACTGAAATTGTTATGTGTATGTTGAAGATATGTGTAGGTTAGGTTTGGGTGTTGAAGGAGTAGGGTGGAGGTGGCCCAGGAGGATTTATGTTTGGGAGGAGAAACAAATGGTATATTGTTGTTCTTAGTTGGATAACATTTGATGAAAGGTACTTTGTCAAAGGGATTTACCATGTTTGTCTCAGCCGGTGGCATGATGACCATGTGGCTCTTAGAGATCTCATTTGGAACAAAACAGCTCCCTTAAAAGTATCTTGGCTTAATTGCAGTTTTCGCCCCCTAACTTTTACAAAGTTGCGATTTTGGCCTCCTAAGAAAAAAACTACAAAATTGCCCCCTAAGTTTTGCAATTGTAGCAGTTTTGCCCCCCCAAGACCAAAAATAAATAAATAAATAACACGTGGCACCTCACTTAGGGTGTCACGTCAGCGTAAACCGAGTCAAAATTGACCTTGTGGGCCAAAATTGCCACGGGTGCAAAACTTAGGGGGCGGTTTTGTAGTTTTTTTTCTTAGGAGGCCAAAATCGCAACTTTGAGAAAATTAGGGGGCTAAAACTGCTATTAAGCCAAATATTTTTATTCAAATGGAGGATTTAGAACAATAAGATTTTAACAAAGGATAACTTGACTCAATGAGAGATTTTATGCTCAAACTCTCTTTTATGGTTAGGAGAATGTGAAAAGGAGGAAAATGATAATCACCTGTTTTTTGTGTGCAACTTTCTTTTTATGGGATATGTCACCTAATGTTCTCAAGTAGTTGAGTATTTCTTCCTAAAACCTCTTTGGACTATGCTATTAAATTTGGTATTTCTTATTTGTTTTCAAAAAAGACCTGTTCCAATTTGCCATTGATTTAGTTGGATTGCATTTGAACCATTTCATAAACATAAAACATTTTTATGTTTTAGTCCTTTACTAATTACCATGCATATCAATTAATCTTATTTCATAGATAAAAAAAAAATTAATCTTATTTCAGAATTCATTTTTAAAAACCTACCAATTGAGGTGGACAATTGACTTTTGCAATGGAGGGAGCACTACAAACACTGATGTTGAACCAATGGAGTTTAAGAGAGTGTTTGAAAGTCCTAGATTGTTTTCCTTTACGAACTAAGTCTAACCCATTTAGATTGAAACATTAGCTGTTTGGTGGAACACACTCACACTTACTGCACCTATGAAATTCTCCTTGGTTATTTTTTCCTGCAATACATGTTTTTCACAATTAATTTCTCCTTGTTTTCTTTTTTGAAACAATTGTCCAATAATTGTTGAAATAATTTGCATAGATTCCCTTCGATATCTATGCAAATTATTGATGGTTTCTTTGACAAATAGTTTAACTCAGAACGTCTTACCATATTTTAATCTTAATAAATGGCCTAATAAAAGAAAAACATTGTTGAATCCTATAAATTATTTCAAAATATTATATTTTCACTAAATAAAAGACCAAAAACTCGGTCCCGTAAATATAACTCAGTTAGTAACTACAAGACATTACTTATAGAGACCGGAGTTCGAACCCAAATTCTCCTCCACACTTTAAAAAGTGTTTACTTGATTAAAAAATTGAACTTTTAACCTTCAAAATTTGGAGACCTTGTACTATTAGTCTCTTTACACCCTATCATAACCGCACTGGTTCAACTGTCCTGTTTGCAACAGCTTCAGAAGTCTCTACAGTACACATGAATTAATTCTTTATGTACACTGACCTGCCAAATTGCAGAAGAAAGCTATCCTACATATATGTACTTGAATATGCCACTCACTCACTATGTGTAACTGACAAGACATCATTCATTCATAAACGTCAATTTAGACCCTTAATTTCAAAATGGCCTTATTTACAAGTGGACAAATAATATATAAACATAGTTCAACATATTTCATGGTTTACGGAGGCTGTACCCTTTGTCGGCCGTGTTAAACTATCTATCCATCGCATAATTCTTTGATAGATAGATGCACCAAAAGGATCATAATAATGCAACTATAACTACCAGTAGCTCCCACACTAAAATGCAGGACGGTTTTTGTTTTTGGTGTTTATTACTTTTAGTTTTGTTTTTGACAGTTTATATATGGATGCTGTAAAACCAAATTAATTATTTGTGATTGAATGTTTACATTATTAAGCCATTGCATTTTGTAATAAAAAAAACTTTGCATTTCTGATATGCATTTAATTATTTCTGCTTTTTTAAATGGGAATTTTTTTGAACAATGCCAAATCGCCAATGGGTTGCTGGTGTCTTTTTTTTTATTGTTAAATCATCCTGCTACCATGGGAAGGGAGTAGTGATAATCAGGAGTTCGGCCGTGAGATAAGAAAATCGGGCAAAAAAATTGTTCCATTCGTGAATTGAAAATTCATGTTATTTTTAACAATTTATTATTTGATGAAACTAATCAATTACTTGAGTCCAATTGTTTTGTTACTAATGTTTCATTCAATTAGCGGTTGGCCGAACTATTAAATTGAATCTGAATGTGCAATTTACAAAACTCTATATGTTTATGAACATAATTGGTTTGATGGAATTAAATTAATTTTTAAGACACTATTTTAATAAATTTGAAGAAAGTTCTCTATAGCTCGATGAGTTTGGTTCAAAAAGTTTTCAACCGCGACTACATATCTTGATTATTACAATTGATGATGTTGATGAGCTAAAAGATTTGAGATGAAGGATTTGAGTCATTTTTTCTACTTGGAGTCTTTCGTTTCCATCATCTTCTTTCTCTCTAAGTCACGTGCTTACCCTAATGATGCTGATATTGATGTCATACATGCTTACTCTAATGATGTTGATATTGATGCCATTCTTTCTTAGCCAATTCATGTGTATCCTGATAACAAGTTAAGAGTAGTGTCATTCAAATTGTCCACAATCCGGTCTTTCATAAACGTACTAATCACATCGAGATTGATTATCAATTTACACAACACCATCTTCAGCATGACACCGTTACCATCCGTGTCTTCCCATGTTCTTTGTAAGACTTGTATTCTAAGTTTTTGCTATTCATATTATTGGAACCCTAACCTCTTTTCTCTTCTCACTTTCCCTACAAATCTTCATTGTTAAAAGACTGGATTATATTTGATTTTTGTTTTTTTTGTTTTGTTTTGTTCTGAGTTTGAATCTTATTACCCTAAAAGCAAGTTTGATGATAAAAAGAACGTAAAAATTCCAGTCGTACACAAACCTACAATTTATCACTGGGAAGTGCTATATAGCACGACACCTAAACCCCACAAGATTCGACGACATGCATATTAAAGAGATGGTAAAAAACAAAAAGCGGAAGATATACTAAGTAAAAAAAAAGGCTTTAATATGCGTTTCATCTCTACAATCAGGAGTCATTTAAAAATTGGTTCTATATTCGTTAATCCTAGCAAATTACTCTTGCAAAGTTTAATCACTAAGAATTTCGTCCCTCTTCCCATTTAATGACTGCCACGTCACTAATTTGATGACGTGACTCTGTTGATTGGTTGATTCATCCAAATTTTATGTGAGCGGACAAAAATACCTTTGAGACTTTCAGACAAACGTGAAATTACCAATTTGCTCCAAGTTCATCTTCCTCACCAAACTCATCTTCTCCCTTCCATAGTCGGCAACCTTAAAAACCTCACCAAGCTTGATCTCTCCAATAACTTCATCGCCGGCGAATTTCCGACATGGCTGCAAAACTGCCCCAATCTCCGACGATCTCTCCAATAAAATTATCACCTCATTTAACTAAAACCCAAAAATTCTTCAACTTAAATTGTCAAAATTCATCACATTAACCAAAACCTTCTTCCACTTGCTCTCACAAGCCATGGAAAGCCAACATCTGAATCCACTAAGATACCAACAAATTCGTGACATTCTGTAGGAAACCCAATCACCAAATTGCTAAGATAAATCCAAATTAATAAAAACTACATCTTTAGATTTCAAACATCAAAATTTGTTACAAACCATCATAGCATAAGAGCCACAAGATCCCCTTCCAACGTCAATTTTCAGTTTCTGATTTTTTTTTAAATTCGGATTTAGCTTTTTCGAACTTCAATTTTTTTTGCTGGATGTTTAATTATGTTGGTGATTTAAATCTGAATCGGCAAGAATGAAACTGAATGATTAGAAGTGAATCGAAGGTTTGAGGGAACTTTCTTCTTCTCCGTTGCGTACTTTCTTCTTCTCTGTCTATTCCGCCGTGAAGAATATGAACCTAAGGTGAACAGAGGATTTGAGATGAAGAGAGAAGCATATGTTTAGTTTCTTTTTAGTGGCCAATCTTTCTTGAGTTGTTATAATGTTTCAGACAAAGGATTCTGTAAAAGAAGGATTTTTGAGAAACCCAGATGGATTTTTGAGATTGTTGGCGAAGAAGGATGAATTTGAGATTAATGGAAGATGAAGATTGTTGGAAGACAAATAAAATGATTTTTTTTTCTTCTTCAATTTGGAGTGAATGTTGTTTGCAGATGAGTAAGAAGAAGAGGGAATGAGAAGAAGATGAAGATAGGGGTAAAACTGTCATTTCACGTGTGGGTTGACCAATTAACAGAGCCACATCATCAAATTAATGACGTGCCAGTCATTAAATGGGTTAAAGAACAAAATTTTAAATGATTAAATTTTATAAGGGTAATTTGTCAAGATTAACGATTACAAGAACCAATTTTTAAATGACTCATCATTGCAGAGACAAAACATATATTAAAGCAAAAAAAAGAAGAGGAAAACATGTTGATGGGGTGACCTAACGGCTTCAAATAGTCGTGTGTTTCGTGCTTGCTGCCATCGTGCCAAGAAGAAGCATTTTCCTTTATCACTTCTATCGTGAGGTTTGACGACAAAATCAATTTTGCTTAACCGAATTCAAGTAATCTTATTACTTGCATTTTACTAAAATCACGTTTAAAAATAGGTTAATCAATTCTAAAACAATCCACCTTCAAAGTAAAGAAAATCTTTATGGAATGGGTCCAGGATTGGGAAAAAAGTTCCTTCATATGAGATATATTTATGTGTGTGATAATAAGCAAAGATACAAAGATGTTTTGGGGGTGAAAATTATATACGTCCTTGTTTTGTTTAAGTTTACTTAGCAAGTAGTGATAGATGTTTTTGGTTTAAACTTTAAATGAGTTCATTATCTCTCTCTGGGGGCAAAATATAAGGAGAAGAGGTATCTACTTGCCGCAAATTATCTATATATGGAGAAAAGTTTGGAAAAGAGGAACACATATGGAGAAGAGGTGTTAATTCTCCATCTTAATGGTGGGATTTATGCACTGTTGGAGCATATATAAACTTGGATATTGCCTCTTTTGTCTTTGAAGAGGAAGATTGAAAGTTTCGTATTTAGAATGATACTAGGAATTCAACCCGTGCAACGTCAAATAATAAAAAATTATTAGAGCCTGTTTGTTAAAAAAAAAGTGATTTTTGTTAGGGTAAACAAACGCAAAATAAATAATGATTTTTTTTAAAATCTCTATAAAATAAATTATTTTATGGCAAAATAACTTTTATTTTGATCTGTAATAAACGGGCCCTTTATTTAACTAAAAGAAGGTAATATTGATACAATTTCATTTAAGTACACTAAATTTTGGTTTAAAATGTTTTGTTTTTAATTGAAAAATAATGAGCATTTCGTTGGATAGAATTAAAATTAGAACTGGTTGTTTAAAAGAAAGTTGAAAATGACACTAAGAAAATAAATAGAGGTTTATAGATATTTTTAGCGTACAACCTTAAATGGATTATATTTGATAATTTTTGTATGTTTTTCTTTTGTTATATAGAAAAGGTGCATCGTTGCACGAGTTGGATTATAAGTTGTATTTGAGAAAATAAAAATTGTAATAAGTATAATCACATATATTTTATTGATTTATAATATGTCAATTTATACTAAAATTTGAGTATTCCTTAAAACATATGAGAATTTGTATTGATTTATATCGTAGATTTGTGTAAATATTTTAAGGAAAATTTGTATTTATTTATATTGTAAATTTGTGTAAATATTTTAAGGACAATAATATAGTTGTTGGTGGATCCTATAATATTTAATAAATTGAAAGACATATATTATAGCTTATCTTAATAATGCAATCATATAAGAAAATTCTTTTATGATCTTAATAATGCAATCATATTAGAGTCATTCATGCTTGATGTCTATATTACTCATAAGAAATGTTGCAATAAGTTCAAGTTAGGATATGATTAATATTTCCGTTCAATATTGGTAAGAATTTGTGGAGTTAGAATGGAAGGGTCAAAGTACTTTATGGAAATGAAATAATAACACAAAATATATTGAAGTTGCATAAGATATATGCATATAGCGATTGGAATTTAAATAAATTTCCGATCAATATTGGTTGATGATTTATTTCAATTTTAGTTTACCGATAGGATTATAGTTTTTTCGTAAATACTCCAAAATCTATCATATTATTCCAACTCAAAAATAATATATTATAGTGTATTTTTAATGCTAATTGAAGTTACTAAAGGGAATTATCACAAAAAAAAAAAGTTTTTAAAAGTGAATCCTTTTAGAAAACTTTTCAAAAACCATAGAATATGTTATAGCTTTGTACAAAAGAAAATTATAAGTCATTAATGACATATGTAACAAACCACCAAATTATAGAATAAGTAAAAATAATGGAAGAAAAATCAATATTAATGTAAAGATGACTACCTTTTCATCTAAGAAGTGATATTTCAACAAAATTCATATATTTTTATGGCCTGCAATGAAACTAATAAAAGAAGAAATATTAGAAGGAATGAAAATGAAAACCACAAAAAAAAATGAAATGAAAAAAAATGTAAAGATGAGTAACTTTTCATATAAGAAGTGACATTTCAATAAAATTCACCTATTTTCTAAAACCTGCAATGAAACTAATAAAAGAAGGAATGACATTAGAAGGAATGAAAATGAAAACTACCAAAAAAATGAAATGAAAGAAAAATGGGAGGAGGATAACAAGTAACATGAGTTGTTACAGATTGATGGAAAATAAAAGGTTAGTGGTGGCTAAGAATTAATTGATAGAATAGAAAATGTAGTAGAAAAAAATGAACCAAAGGATGAAATGGAATTGGAAGAATTAGTAACATATCTATCTATTGTGGATTTATGATCATTGAAGTTTTTTTTACAAATGATTGTTAAAGTTCCACTTCTGAAACCGTAACAAACCAATGATACAGTGGGGTTTGTGGTTTTAATTGGTTATGCCAAAATTTCTTAAGCATTACATAATTGATTGGATTGGACTATGAAGGATATTCAATGAAGCATTACTAAAGCATGACATTATTGTGATGGTAAAATATAGAGGGTCATATTTAATTAGAGATGAGAAGCTTTTAAAAAAAGGGAAATGTTAACCAGTACCCCGGAGCACTGGTTAACTAAGCAAATATAATAATTTTTGCATTGGAAGTTGTATAATCAAGACATTAAAAGCTTAGAAAGTGTCTTTTTTAATTTATAATTTCTTCTTTTGACTTTCTTAACCAGTGGCCGGAGGCATTAATTAACATAACCCTTAAAAAATTTATAGATTAGAAACATCTCTAAAGCAACAAAATGAAAGCTTAAGAACAGTTCTAAATTTCTAATTCAAAGATATATAGGTATGGGTTGGAGTCCTCTATAAAAGAAGTTGTTCCGAGATTGTTTTTATTGTCCGCTACTTTTTGGATTTGGGAAACAGGGTAGATGACTCTTGCGTCTTGAAATTTGATTAGACAATGAAGTTTTTTGTTTGGGAAGAACAGCCAATGCTCTAAAGTTCATTAACTTGCTTTCCTTTGTATCTCTATCTCTTTCTGATGATGCAGTCAAATTTGCATGACTATTCGAGCTCTCGGTTGCCGGATCTTCTAGTGAAACTTCTTAATAAAACGTGTTTGTGGAAAGGTTTGGCTCCTCCTGAGGTAGTTACTATTTGTTGGTGGTTGTCGATTCATAAAATTTGGTAAATAGACGAAATAATAATAACTACTTGAAAACCGACACACATAAGTACATAAGTGGAAGATCTTGGGTTTGAATTCAGATCATGGCATTCATCTTAACAATTTCGATATTTGCCATTTGAGCTAGCTATGATTTATGGACCGGTTCATAATTCTAATCGATGAACTATAAGTTATTTTGAGTTTATTTCAATAAACTTAAAAGCAACCTCTTTCATAATGAACTTTTTTTACATTAATGTGATAGACACTTGTTCAAAACATGCATGAAAACTCAATTCATAGAGAATATATATAGGAATCAATTCAAAGGCAACAAGATCACATCAAAGCTAACTGGGACGTGTTCACTCAGTCAAACTTGTTCATATTAGTTTTGGAAATAGATTCACTTCACTTTGAACATGGATCAACCAATTGCAAATGACAAGACAGAAGAAACAAAATAATGTATTAAAGTGATTATTCATTCTACCAGTTCACTCGAGCAAAGCTTGAGCAGAAGTATAACAATAATGATTTGACATGAAAAGCTAACATCCAGAGGCATCTCCGAAATAGATCTGCAAAACTCGGAGATCCAGTAATGCCACAATTCCAATACAAGAAGCATAAAACAAAAAGGGAAAGGGGCATGTGAGAAATTCGTACATGGAGTTAAAAGTGGCAAGTCATGATAATAAATCCCAGCACCGATATTCCAGCTGAGAGTATGCTTGCGTTATTCCAAGAATCGGGAATTGAAACAGAAATTTTCCTATATCAAAATATATTCAAGATTGAAGAACACTTCAATATTGCCAATGCAGGGATCTGGAAGATATTAAATATCCTTCAGATTTGACTCGAGTCCCTCCCAAATATAAAGCGTCTCATCCAGTCTGACACCACTAACGCCCTTGTGCGCCAGCTGACTTGCTTGCTGTACAATGCATTATAAGCAGCTTTAATAACTTATTAATCATAATGCCTTATGAGAACAGTTTTAAGAATATAGTAGTTAAGTGAAAACAAAATAATATACCTTGCATAGACAGAATACCACAACCATTGACTGCTGTGTCCAATTGAAACCCAATCTCCAGGTAGCTGTGCAGCTGTCTGCTCGCCTCCCAGAGGAGCAAATTGACCTAAATGCTTGTACCTTGAGGAACAATAAACCATACATTGATGAAGAAACATTGGAGAACTATTGAAAAACATTGAATCATTCATCGATGTGTCAACGTAAAGAGAATGATAAAAGTAAAGATCTAGCAGTGTTGTCTATGGCGGATGGAGGTTTGCGGCGTAGACCCAAAATTCTGCAATTTCATCCACGGTTATGATGAGGTATGGCGGAAAAATCCGCCATATCGGTGAGGTAAAAACCCTTCACACCATACTGCCATTCGATAACACTGAGATCTAGTATAGTAAGTTAACATGATCAAGTTACCTGAAGGGTTTGAACCGATGACGCCCTTCTCCCCTAAACCTAATAGGACCTTCTGGATTTTTTTCACACTCTTCCATCCGGTTAAAACATTTGGCCAGGTAGGTGCCTTGCTGAGATGCAACCTGATATGTAGTTTCAAAAACCCAAAGTCATATCACCAAGCAAACAAAAGCAGAAAGATGCCACCATTAAAGAGAATGCTACAGGAAAATAATATGACATGCACCTGAGCTGTAGCAGGAAGAAATTTCATCTCGGAGTCCACATTGGAAAAAGCGGTCTTGAGTTCTTCGATATTGAGTTCAATAGATTCTTTTTTAACATCTCCCTTGGATTCCTTCAACAGATCAGCAATGCCATGCATCTGTTTATTCTTTAGATATAGCTCCACCTGAGGGTACCTTTCACAGATGTCATTCATTACCTCCTGAAATTCTTTGAGTGTAAGTGTTCCTGAGTTGTCTGCATCAGTCTTCTTAAATATTGCCGCAATATCTTCCTAAAATGCCGAAATTCAATTTAACAATCAGCAGGAAGAGAGGTAACATTTGAGATTCAAAGAAAGGTCAAACTTGACACAGTATCCCAGATCGTCAATAGAATTATCTTTAATACACTCAGTTAGCTTAGAAATGCAGGCACAAATACTGCACAAAGTTTCAAGATGTGTGCGCTGTGTATAGTTTTAACATCAAACAACAGAAAAAAAACTCTATGTATTGATATTAATGTGTCCATCCAAAAGAATGGAATACAGGAAAACTATAAGACACTAGGCAGTAAGAATTTCATGTGCTAATTAAATAAATGATGGAGAAATAGCATTAGCCAATAGGTACCATGACTTTTCGCTGGTTTATTGTAGCACAATCACCAAGCGCATACACATTGTCGGTTCCCTCAACTCTCAACCATTCATCAGTAGCTATGGCACGTCTGTTAATCTGTTCAGAATAATCAATGTCAAGTCAATAAATGAAGTACAGAGCACAAGAGAAAAATAACGTGGAATTATGAATCAAAACAAGTATATGTCAAATTTTCTTGAAAACACACCTGGCCAATTTGTGTCATAAAATCTTTTATGAATGGACGAGTGCCAATACCAGTTGACCAGACAGCCATTCCATATGGAATTGTAGTAATTTCTCCATTTTTCATTTCTTTAGTGGTAATTTCTTTGCCAGATACTTTCGTAACCATGGATCCTGTTTTCACATCAATACCATCTCTTTTGAACTTGTCTTCAGCAAAAGTTGTTATTCTTTTGTCAAACCTAAAAAATAAGCATGAGAATAAAAATGTATGAGTTCGTAATTATGTTCTAAACGACAAAATCACCCACCCAGCACATGTAAGAATCCATGACCAAATCAAATCGATTTCCAAATGCCTACTCATAGATGCAAATAATGGACGACAAAGCATGTCTGTTAATAATGATAAAGTAAAGAGTTTGACGCTCACATGCTCAAGATATGACCTCCAGCCTCCAGGAGCGTGATTTTAACTAAATCTTTTACCCCAGGGTATAATTTGACCAAATCTTCACTGACAAAATCATGAAGTGCGGCTGCAAACTCCACTCCAGTTGGACCACCTCCAACAATAGCAAAATGAAGAATTCTCTTTCTCTCTTCATCACTCACACTAGGCAAACTTGCTCTCTCAAAGCAGTCAATTACAGTTCTTCTAATCTTTTGTGCATCTTCAACTTCCTGTACAATGCACACACATGTCCATGAGATAACTAAAAACCAAAAAAACATGGACAAACAAAATGCAATCACACTTTAGTCATCATTGGATTTTGACCAATTCATCTCCACTAACTATTTCTTAACAGCACAAAGCTTTTTATTGTCCACAAAAAATGCTGTGAAACACGAAGTGAAAAAGAAAAAGTTTACCTTTAAGAAATGGCAATTCTCCGTGACACCAGGAGTATTAAATGTGTTGACATTTGCTCCCACAGCTATGATTAAGTAGTCATAGTCCACGACGAATTCTTCTTTTTCATTCAAATTATTGTTTATATTAGATCGACAGTAAACTTTTCTGTTTACTGCATCAATCTTGAGACATTCTGCTTCACTGAATCGAGAGTCCACATGTTTCTGTTCGAATGGAAACAAGTAAAAGGTCCAGTAATATCCACTAGTAATGAACTAAGGCATTACACGTAATTCTTCTATATGGGCAATCTAATCACCACAAAATGTATCTCCTATTTATAATTAGACGCCAAAATATCCCAAGTGTGGATCAGATGAACCAATAAACGAACAAAAATATGATATTTTTCACAAGTAATAGTGCTGACAATCTTCAGTTATATCGCATCCAGATAAAAAACATGAACCAAAATGATAAGTTTAATTTACATAAAGTACAGCACAATGATGCCATAAAATAAAAAAAATTCATGTACATGTGGGCATGCAGTCATATAGATATAGTTTCTCAAGTACTCCTATACACATAAGACAAACAAACAGTAATTTGGCCAACCAAACCCAACAGCTTATGATTAACTGTTAGTAACAGTGATTTGTTATTGTAAATAACGCCATAGGTAAATGGTTTGAAATTGAATATATCCAGCTACGTCGCATGCTAATGAAACAAATGAACAATTTCATAATAGTAATGCACCAGTAAGAAACACGGAAGCACTTACACACATTGAACACGACACTGACACAAACAAGTCAAGATCAGTAAAATTTTGAAAAAACAAATTAATTTAATATAATTACAAGTGTCACGTCGGTGTCAAAAGAGTGGACATGCATTTCATCAAAAGTGTCAGTGCTATAGAGCTAAGAAAAATGTTTTAATATTGAGATTCCTGACCTTCCTGAAGATATTACGGACGGGTTCCACAATGCTGCGAGCCTCAACGGTACCGCAAGTAACACTAGGAAGCAGAGGAGTGAAAGTAAAATAATTGCGAGGAGACACGACGTGAACCTCATATCTCGGATCATTGAGATTCCTCAAGAAACTTGTTCCTGCCCAACCAGTTCCCAGCACTAACACCTTTTTCTTTTCCGGCACAGATTCAGATGTAGCAACAGCCTCACCGTATGCCAAAAGACCACCACCACTGCATCAACCAAACCATGATTAATTCATAAATAAATATTTAATACTGTTGATCAAATCTAAAACTCTTCACTAATGACAAGTCTCCGATATTTTCGTAGATCTATTAATTATTAACTAAGAATATAATATAATGAGCGTTACGCCTAAATTAGAGGAATCTAGTTTGTTCTAAAGTAGATAAAACAGAAGGAATGATACCATACCTTACGGTGGTGCAGAGGAGAACAAGCTTGAACTGAGAGTCATAGTCACGGAAATTTTTAGAAAAGCGTTGGAAGAATTGGAAATTCCGCATTGTGTGATGAGGAAGATCTGTGTCCAAAGTTGAGGGAGGGAAGAAATGAATGAAGCAGTTGTAGAGAGAAAGAGAGAAGTGTCGTTTACTGGAATATGGTCTCTTGTTACGCAATGGTGATGAAAAAGAGAGAGAGAGAGAGCTTGGTCAAAAAAGAATCCTGGAAGGTGGGACTTGGTGGAGAATGGGAATTGCGTGTCTTCTAGGTGGAGGCTTTGTGATCTCCACGAGTCGTTTTTCTATTTATTTTTTTGTCTTCAAAAATCAATGAATAGCAGCCATGAAAGAGTAGTTATATTCTTAGGAAAGAGTTGTCACACAAAATGAATTTTAGATGTAGTTTTTTTAAATTATGTATCAAAATTAAACTTTTATTTATGAATTCAATTAGTATGAAAATTGTATATTACTATTACATATAATCATTTGATTTCGGTTAAATGATTAGTTCTTATTTTACCGAAATATTAAATATTCAATCATTTAATTTATCTGTTATCATATTTATACTGCATTCAAAATAGAGTTAAATATGTTTTTTTTATCCCTATAAATATACTTACTTTTCGTTTTAGTTCCTCAAAAATTTTCCTTCAACTTTTAGTCCCTCAAATATTTTCCATCTTCACTTTTTGTCCTTCATTTAAAGTAAAATCATATGTAAAATTCATATTTTTGAATAAAATTTTGCAGAAAAATTCATAATATTATAAGAATCTCTCCCAAAAAAATTTAGAATTTTTTAACAAAACATGAATTTAATATGAATTTTTACATTGTTTATGGTTAAAAATTCATATTAAATTTATGTTTTGTTAAATTTTTTGAAAAGATTTTTACAATATTGTACACATTTCTGCACAATTTCATTACAAAAAAAAACTAAATTTAACTTAAAAATAGGGACCAAAAGTAGTGATTGAAAATTTTATAGAGACTAAAAGTTGGAAGAAAATTTTAGATGGACTAAAACGAAAAGTTGATATATTTGTAGGGATAAAAACATATTTAACCCTTCAAAATATAATTAACAAAATTGAACTATTATAAAATATGCCAATGTCTTATACATCATTTGTGTTGTGCTTAATTGCATCTCCAACCAACTTGAAATCAATCTCAAAATTCACATTTTATTCTTAAGTCATGAATACAGGTCAGCACAAAAAGAATACTAAGAGTGAGAAGGGTCATGACACTCCCTTCTTTAGGCCATGCCATACTTGTGTTGGATAGGTCAACTTTTCCACAAACATTTATAGAGAACGAAACAATGTTTCATTACAAATTTGAATGAAATGATTATTAATTTACACTTTATTGCATTCAAATGAAATTCCAAAGTAATGACAATTATTTTTATGAGGGGTTTGATCTCTGCTGTTCAAATGATCATAGTGTTGTTAAAAAAATATGAGTTGGTCATGATTCCTAGAAGAATGCTAGGTTGTTGGGTCTGAACTTCTCGACAGACTTTTTGTCCAACATCCGCAACCTTTTTCACATGCTCTTTTTGGAACCTTCTCACATGGTGTTCTTGACACCAATATGTGATCAATCTTGTGAATGCATGTGAGGTTAATATTTAAGAGAACATAGCATCCCTTTTAACACACACTCTCTTTGATTGGTTAAAATTTACATGGGTCCCACCAAATTATGTGGGTCCTATATACATTTTGTGGATCCCATGTGAATTTTAAAAGAATAATGTAAGAGAGAATAATTCTAAAACTATCTATTTATCAAACATATTCTTATATGAGTCAAGATCCGTTGACACTAGAATTTGTTGACACAAAATCTCAACCATCCATTATATTCAATCAAAGGTTAATAATCGTTTGTTCAACAGATAAACTTCAATTGAAAATATAGTATTATTCTTTCTTTTCATATGCAAAATTTGACACTCTTCCTCATACCAACCCAACAATATACTTGTGTGGATCGCAGCTCCTCATGAGCTTTTGTAAGGTGGCATTTAGCATGGGAAAGGAAAAGAGTTTTCTACCATGGAAAAGTTATCTTTAACCATTAGATTAACTAGAAACACTGATTTTATCATAGTCCACCCACACTATTTTTTTTTCACAGTCTTCTTCCTCCATGAGATTCAAATTGACCCACATCCATCAACAACCATGACAATGAATCCCATTTTTCTTTACTGCCAAAAATAACTTACGATAAAGCTATGTTCATCCCACATCCACATATATTCACGCCATTCTCCCAACTTATTTATTAAAATCTAATTAAAAAAGCATTCAAAACAAAATTATTTAGAATCTGGGTATTTCTATGAACAAGAATTGAGTATTTTTTCATCTTCCAACTCCAAATTAATGCAGCTCAACAACAAATGAAAGTAAGTGTTTGTGGGAGAATGAGACACACCGTTAAGATACAAACGAAAACCAATGTTCAATTTACAGAAAAATAGTGACCCACTTACCACCGAAAATCAAAAAATATAGAGAGAAGAGAATATTGAGATCAGTTTATGAAGATTTGTGTGATTCAAGTTGTTGAAATGGTAGCCATGGTTGGTTTGATCTTGCAAAAGCTTGGTTGGTGGTGGTGGGTGAGTGATGAAGGTGAAAGAAAAATATCTAGTGTTGAGAGTCTATGATAAAATCAGTGTTCCTAGTTAATCTAATGGTCATAAATAACTTTCCCATGGTGGGAAACTCTTTCCCTTTCCCATGCTAAATGCCACCCTTTTATAAATATGTATATGTTTAGGATCTTCATGATCTTCCTCGTTTGTGAATTTAGCAAACTTCTCATGATCTTCTCGTTTGTGAATTTTGGCATTCCAACCATCATTGATTCGATGGGTAGGATTGTATGTGTGAGAATTGATTTTAGGCATTCCAACCATCATTGAATAATTAAAATACTCAATAAAAACATATATCTGAATCCATGATCCGTGTATATATAAAATCAATCAAATTTATAATTTAAATCAATCAATCAAATTGTGATTCGGTGCACCAATAAAAACATAAATATGAATCCATGATTTGTGAATAATTGGTGGTTGTATAGTTAGATAATTTTAGATCGCGATTTCAATTGCTGGTGAAGAGATTCTTGAATAAGCAGTGGTGGTTGTACATATATAAGGGGTGGCTGATTTCATTGCTGGTTTTTTAGGCACTAAATTGATACAGAGCATGATTCGGTGCAACAAAAAAATTTGAAATTTATGGAGACCATTTAATGAGAATTATGAGCCTTTGATTAAACTTAAATAAATGGTTGAGATTTGGGTCAACGAATTCGTTGTCACCAATCCTGACTTCTTATATTAGTTTTTTAAAGAACTTATATTATTAGTTGAAATTCGTGTTCAACTAAATTATACGAGCCACTTATAAATTTAATGGAATCTATGTGAAATCTAACCAATAAAAATGAGTGAGTTAAAATATGTTTTACTCAACACTTCTTTGTTTAAAATCAATCAATTATAGTATAGGGTGCTAACATTTTGAGTAGGTTTTTTTACCATGCACTTGAGAAAAGGAAAAAAAAAATAGAAATTAAAGGTATGTTTACTTCTCATATTTTTATTTGGCTAAATTATACATTTAGTCTTTTAATTAATTATTTTATTGTTTTAAGTTGGTATCATAATTATAGTTTGGTATGTTATTTAGGCGGATGCTAGGGTGGGCAAGTGAAGTAAGTCATTCACAGTGGACGAGTTTTTGCTACCTTTCTTGTACCTCCGCAACATATCATCTTTACACTCATTTGTAGCTACGAACTAAGAATTTACTAATTCACCTTAAGTTTCCGTTTTAATTTATCTTTTTTTACTAACTTTGAAATTTGAATCTTCCCTTTCTAAGATCTAATGTTACGAGTATTATTGAAATATAAATAAAAGTCTTGATTTTTTAGTATCCCCAAATTGTTTCAATTTCTGGGCTGTTTTTAGTTGATCATATAAATACACATGGCAACATGTAATTATATTGGAAAAAGATATTAAAAAAAAAATTGGAATTTCTACCATGAATCCTTGTTGTAGAACCCCAACTAAAACCCTATTGATTTATGGGTTTTCATCAATTAAGTTTAGCTATTCAACAATGATGAGTATCTTGTTTGTTAAAAAAAAACAATAATGAGTATCTTGTCCGGATCAAGTTATTCTAGATAAATTCATAGTCATATATATTACGATCAAGTCTTTATCTGTGATAGGAAGAAAGGGAATTTAAAGAGGATTTGGTCATGGGGTAGAAGGAAAAAAAGAATGAGTAAAGCTGGGGAAGATAAGAGAGAAAGGAATTGTGTAACCTATTGACAGTGCGACCTATTGACAGTGTATGATGCTGATGTAGCTGTTAAGTTGTTGACTTAGATCAAAATGCTGCCTTTTAAAAGCTCCAGGGTGTCAAAACGTTACGTTTAATGGTTACAAATGATCATTTATAGTGCTAGAAAGACCACTATTTACAACAACAAATGTCTTTAGCACTATTAAACGACATTTATAGTGCTAGAATGATCATTTGATCCAAGTCAACAACTTAACGACTACATCAGTTAATTATTAACTAACAGTAGGGGTAACGGTGAAATAGTTTATAAACTAAAAAGACCTATTTGAAACTTTTGAAACTTAAAGGACTAACTTGAGAATTATGTCAAACTAAAAGGACCTAATTGAAACTTTCGAAACTTAAAGAACGAAATTGAAAATTATGTCAAACTAAAAGGACAAAATGTGGTATTTGGCCTTGTTATTATTATTATTATGTATTTTCATTAAACAAATATTAGTTTTTTTTTTAAAATTTAAAATCCCAACCGTTAGATATTTTTTGGTCACATGTCTTGCATCCAAACTCTAAATGGAGTAAATGGAGCTTAGCCTAAATGGAGCATACCCCGAACTCATTAAATCTAATTAGAACGAGAGAACTCATTTTATGTGTTTAATAAATTTTCAAACGGAGATTAGTTACGATTTAAAAACTCCGCGCCTATGCCATGATTATAAAAACACACATGTGATACGTGCGTGGACGCACACACATTATTGTTATGATGGAGACTTAATATGAAATTTTGCAGTTGTGTGTGAGAGTTTCAGTGGTAATCCCCTCTTCGTCCATGGACAAAAAATACATACAATATACTTGCCACTTCATTTTTGGACAACAACATAGCCTAATTTAACAACTAAAAAAAAGAGGCTAATTTAAACATGAATCTTCAATTTTTTTTACATCAACCTCAAAAGATAAATAAAAATATAAATGGAAATTACTCTCGAGGGAGAAGAAAAAGTGCTGAGTGTTATCTTTTACGTCATTATCCTGAAAAATAGAAATTATTGCAACGATAGACAAGAAAACAACTGAAAGTCTAGGGATATGGTGTCTGTTTCCATGGAAGAGTTCAGCCATTCGACAATTAATTCGGATAACTTCATTTAAAATGAAACCTAGAGATGGTGATGTCTGTTTCCTTGGAAGAGTTCAACCATTCAAATTGAATATATGAACTTCAATTGTATCCCACAATAACAAAAATATCTTTCCACTTGGAAATTCATGTATGCCGCTAGGTTTTATAATCCTAAAACTCGTAACCAATAGAGACAAGTCATGAGATTGAAGTAGTCAGCACTCACCATACTGATATAGACATCATTGAGTAATAAACAGGTTAGTAAAATTGTCCCTAAAAGCTGTGCAGAACAATAAGCCGATTATTTACTTACTACAACTAATTCAATTGCTCTTAAGAAGAGCTGGAAGAACTAGTGTAGTATTTGAATATTAAGTGATTTTTTTATAACCAATGTTATGGTTATGAAGTGGCCACCATTTTTAAATAATGATTAATTTTCGTCAAAAAATCTCTTGAACAAATAAAATAATTTTCCTCTCTCAATCGCAATTTCTTGATACATTAGAGATAAAAATCAAATTTCTCATGACTTGTTTAAATGTCTTAGTTCCTTCACAATTAGACCAAGCATGTGTTTGGTATAGAGTTTACTACCCCAAAAGCACAGTTGCGAGAATATCAAAGTAAAACTGCGGTGACTTTATGAAGCTAACCTTTAGAGCTTTTGTGCCAACGTGATAGATTATGTGGTTACACTCAAGTTATGTTGGAACACTCAAGTTATGTTGTTATGTTGGAACACTCAAGTTTTGTTTTAATTAGAAAATGAGATATAAAACATCAAATAATACTCTCAATATTGGGATAAAATTCTCTCCATTTATTAAATAAAATAAAAACAACCAATTTATTGTTTTTATTTAATCGGTTTTTATATAAAAATCCTTGCTAGTTACTAGTCAATCCGTTCATAAATACATATCATAGTTAAGCACTTCACACATGTTAATATACAAATTTGACCATTAATATTTTTAATAATTTATGATAAAAAATGATAAAAGTTTGATATTTTAAAAATATTTATTGAGATAAATTAAACAACAACTTATATATTACCATTTGAATTTATATATTAGTTAAAAAATATGATCAAATTAAATTACATGAATAATACACATTCTCAAACTAACATGTATTTAAAAAAAAAAAAGGGATTATAATAATTTGAATCTTTGAGTTTAGCATTAATCGTTTTTAGAACAAAGATTAATAGGACAGTAACCACTAACCGACACCCAAAACAGGCAATTAAAGACCTTCTAAAAAATAATCACAAATTTCCATTTTCACTTTTAATACCCATGCACCCCAAAACACAATATTTCCACCAAGTTAAAAAAATCTTCAATTAACAACACATTAGTTGCACCTAATCTCACCGGAAAACTCTTTGTACCTCGTCGGAGAAATATCAATCTCAATCAAATTCTCTTCTTCATATTGAAACTCCAAATCCCTCTTCATCATCTTGCTTCCATCTAAAGCTATCTCAATCAACCCTTCTCTGTCTTCTTCTTCCCACTCCTCTGGTGAATCCCAATCCTCTTTCGCCGGAAACTCACCATCCGACGAGCTATCCGAATCAGATTCTGGGTAGTATCGTGACAACGAAGGATAATTCGAACTACCCGTATTCCAATTTTCTTCTTTTTTATTTGGATCATCACATTTTTCTTCATCTTCATATTCTTCGTATATTACCTCCAATGGTGCTCTTACGTTCCATTCCACAAAACTCGAACTTGATTCGAAATTCTTTTCGGAATTCACCTCTTTTTCTGAATGGTGCACTTGCTCCAGATACTCAATTTCCTTTGGTTCAACTGGACATGTTGAATTCTGTTTCTCTTCTCCGCATTTGATTGCTTTGTTTTCTTCTTTAGCGATGATGGATTCGTGTCCCTGTTGATTTTCCTTTTGTTCATGATGAAACTTTTGATTTGCTCCGAGACGGAGGATTGTGAGCAAGAGAATCCCGGTGAGAATAAGCACCGGAGAGAAAACTATCTTGGAGAAAAGATGAGGTAAGTAGAGGAAAATCAAGGTGCAAAAGGTGACAATGCAAGAAAACAGAGGATTTGAAGAGAACATTGAAGATTTTGAAATAGATGAAATGGTTTCAACACATAGAGAGTTCATGAATTTATCAAGAGATAAGGAAGAAACTAATTTCAATTGTATAAATGAATCTAAGAAAAGCAAGGTCATGATGGAATAGAAAAGAGGGTTTAGGAGATGAGGAAAAAGTGAGAAAAAATTGATGGGACTAAACAGGTCCACTATGCATGGGAGGGCTTAGAAGAAAGAGTGTTATTGTGGGGTTTATGAGCTTTATGGCGTGAGAAGAAGGCATGGAATAATAAAGGTAAGGAAGGGTTATGTGATGTGGGTGGTCCTACAATACAAGGTGCAATAAGCTATAGTATAATTTCTGTAATATTAATCTACGAATGAATGGATTGAAATTGCAAATATATTCAATGATATTTTTTTTATTAGTGATTTTGATCCTTAAACATGTTTGTAGTCGATTCAATCATTGAATATGTTTTATGTTGGTTAGTTAGTAAATAAAATTACTAACAAAAAAGATATCAGAAATGTGTTTTTAATTTCAATACATTTAGGATTAATATGACAACGACTTATCATTCTAAGCACTAAAACGATTTTTCCCCCTTTTTGTAAGGGTGTTAAAAAAATCAACAACCCTAAAAAAACACTACAAATCCAACATATGAAAAAGTCAGTTTGCTTTTACAATGAACACAAATTTGTGATTTTAATCAATGAATCTGAGGCTGTTTGGATAGTATTGATTTGAGACTTTAATTGATGGAACCTGTTCATAACTTTTTCGTGCCTTTAACGGATCAGCAATCTATATCCATAGTAGACGTTGATTTCAGGGTCCTAATGACTATAACCTGTTCAACACTTTTGGTGGTAGTATTAGTTTTCTGAATGTGAAATTTCACCTACACCACATGACATGCAGCCTGGATACTTCTTTTATGGTATTAGTCCGTCGGTAACTGCCCTGCCCTCGGATGACATGCCCACTTTGCTCATTTTTTTGGTTCATTTTCTTTTTCAAATAGTGTTTTTTTTTTGTTGCCAATTAATGATCATGGTTTGGTGGCATAGGCTACGATGGGCAAGTGAATCACATCTCCTACGGTGCGTCAATGACCTAAACTAAATTAGATTCCAAAATAATATGATTGAAGTTATTTTAATCAATCGGTTAACAAATGTGGAATGAGTTTGTGATGTTATCGTGGATTTTCTACACCATAGTTTAGATTGGACTAAACTCTCATGTGACATGAGAGAATTATTTTAGCCTTATGTTCCGGATGGATATAGAACCTCCAAACTCCTTAACTTCTCTACCCGAACCACTAAGTCAATCTTATATTTGCTAGTGCCATTTTGTTAAAATGATGTCTCATCTCATGCATATTTTCCTCGTTAACTTTTGTGACAAAAACCTCTTTAATGTTAAGTAGCCATGTTTTTTTATGAGCACAACATTAATTTCATTATTTCAGTGGTCAGGTCAAGGTAAAAAATCAATTGAATTCCAATACGTTGTATATATAAAAGATTAATTTTTTTAGTTTTTAGTCTCACATAGATCATTTAAGTTTCATTATGTATATATTGTTACTCTTTTTCACACTTTCTGTAATAAAAATATACATGTGTTTGTTATGCTAGTGACGTTACATGAACTGGGTTGATCACTTACTCTACGTGTATCTATTGTCCATTTCAGAATCAAGTTAAACAATTTACCGTAAATATTGCACGAGTGAGAAGAGGAACTTCTAGGTGTATCTATTGTCCATTTCAGAGAATCAAGTTAAACAATTAACCGTAAATATTGCACGAGTGAGAAGAGGAATTGAGGTGATTTGCCCTATCAAATTTTTGTACATTAGGAGACGAATAACTCAAGAACTAGACAATTTGGTTGAAATTGCTTAACCTAATTCTGAAACGGGTTAGAAATAAACCTAAGAGTTGGAAAATAGATGTACATAAGATAAATGAAAAACTCTGTTCCAGCCAAGTCAGCAACATAAAAGACATGTGTATAGCTTTTGACGTAGTAAATGTACGTATGAGAGTAATGGTGTACCTGTAATAGAACTTAAAGAACCTCTGTGGCATAGAAAAATATTAATATGGTACAATTAAACAACTTCAAGGACCACATAATGCATTTTTGCCTAATTTGTGAGTGATTTCTGTGATAATGTAATCACAAAATGCAATAGTAAAATATATGTGCAGGGGGCTAGGTGCTTACATAATGCATAGTGGGTGCAAAGCAAGGCGCTGGCCTCCTGTTTTGCCAGGGCAATCGTGTCAGTCGTCATCTGGGACAATGTTTTTGTGTATGTTTGGTCTCACAGTCAATATGTTAGAATCATGTGGTCCATCATGATTTTGCAGAAGTTATAAAGTGTAGTTTTTGAAAAATCACGGCGGCTCACTGTGATTTTGACATACCTACAGTGATACCAAACATATACTTTCTTGCTTAGATGTAGTTTTCTCATGTTTTTTGGGTTTCAAATGCCGTCTCTTCATAGGTTTGAGAGAGATGTATTGTTATATTTTTAAGACATGATAGTAAGTGAATAAACACGTTTTTTCATTCAAAAATCTGATCATATATTTGTACAACTCTTGGCAAAGAGTTGTTTTTCCCAAGTGAAGCAGTGTCTCTTGTTCTATAAATAGTGCGACATTCACACTCTAAAATATCACATATATTAATCATCGTATTCTTCATTTTTCATCTTCATCTTATATTCTAAATTCTAATTTTGTAATGGACAATGGTTAGGACAAATTGAACATAAAACCTAGTATGGTACACACGCTTTAGATTTATTTTCTTCATGCATTAATCATCATATTCTTGATTTTTCATCTTCATCTTATATTCTAATTTTGTAGCATCCGACAACAAGTTTTAGCATAATTGATAATAAGAGAGCATAACTCTATTTTATCTCTTTTTGTTTATGATCATAACATTCTACCCCTCTCCTAACGACGCCTCAGGTTTTATAATGGGTTACTATTTTGCAGGTCATGATTTCTTGTTTGTTTACTTCACCGTTATTGACTCCAAATTACCACAATTTTAAGAAAAGATAACTTTATTGATCTCTCTCTTTAGATTATTATTTAGAGATAATAATTATGACTAATTTACTCTACAATCTTAAGGATTTATCCGCCTCATAAACACATATCCTCCCAAGATACAAGAAGTTCTTCATGCAACCAGGAAACCCAAACTTGATTTTTTAAGAAAGAGGAAATTAATTTTGTGTGGAGAGGTGAGTTCTCTGTAACAAGCATGTTTTGTTTTTTTTTTTTTTCTGATGTGAAAACAAAAAAACAGTAAGTTTTTGTATTGTGAGCAAGCATGATGGTTCCTTATAATTAGGAAGTAATTAACACATGGTCAAAGAAAAAAATAAATATAACGAGAGAAAACTACAAATAAGCCTAATTTCAAGCTCTAGTACAAACCTACATTTACAACTTTGACTAAGTATATCAACATGTGGTACAAATAATAGTTTAGTAAAATAAATCATATTTTTAATTAACTTTTGAAATAAAATAAAACTCTAAAATTACAACAATATATACTCCAAAATAGGAGTTTGAGGTATAAAACTATGGGAAATGTTAACAAATATCCTTAAGACATTTTTTAAGAAGCAAGATGAAATTTTATCTTAGTATTTGTGTATTCCACACATTGAAACTTTAAAAAACAACCTTTTATACATTACATTTATAAAGGTCAAATACCACGTTTGATCTTTTTAGTTTGACAAAATTTTCAAGTTAGTCCTTTAAGTTTCGAAAGTTTCAATTAGATCCTTTTAGTTTGATAGAATTCCCAAGTTAGTACTTCAAGTTTCAAAAGTTTCAAATAGGTCCTTTTAGTTGATGAACTATTTCACCGTTACCCATGTTGTCACTTAATAATTAACTGATGCTGATGTAGCCGTTAAGTTGTTGACTTAGATCAAAACGCTGCCTTGTAAAAGCTTCAGGGTGTCAAAACGTTACGTTTAATCATCACAAATGATCATTTTAGCACTATAAATGCCGTTTAATAGTGTTAGAAAAACATTTGTTGATGTAAATAGCTGTCTTTCTAGCATTATAAATGATCATTTGTGACCATTAAAAGGCAACACTTTTAAAAAGCAACACTTTGATCCAAGTCAACCACTTAACGGTTACATCAACATCAGTTAAACGGAGACTGACAGTAGGGGTAACGGTGAAATAGTTTATCAACTAAAATGACCTATTTGAAACTTTTGAAACTTAAAGACTAACATGAGAATTCTGTCAAACTAAAAAGACCTAATTAAAACTTTCGAAACTTAAAGGACTAACTTATAAATTATGTCAAACTAAAAGGAGCAAAAGTGATATTTGGTCATTTATAAATTATTTTCATTTTAGAATCCTTAACAAGTGTCTACTTGTTAGCATGACCCTAAAACTATATCCCATCTTAACTTAATTACAACGAAGTGAAGCATCATTGGATGTCACACGATGTCAGCTAGATCTTCCATCGAGCATAACCATGATGCATTGTGGGTTGAAGTATAATGAACCCGGGATATGACACAACTCTTAACCTTTTTTGTCCTAATCTTAAGCAACCCGCTATAATGCACCCCTTTTCATCCTAACTATATATATATATCGAAGCATTCTTTCATTGTCTCCACACAACAAGGAAATAGAAAGACAGAGAAGTTGGTATGAGTAATAATCTGCTTGTTGGCATGAAGCAATGTCTTAAAGATAAAGTTGATGAATTGGTTTGCTATTATTCGTGGCAGACAACGTATCTGGTCTATTGGTTCAATGCTCAAAGCCATGAAACAGGTGGACGGAGTTTCACTTTTGTGAAACTAGAGTCACATGGTTTGGGGCCCTTTCCTTGTTAAAACTAACTTCTATACAAAAATATCAACAACATTTGAATGAACTGTTTATTTTTTCACTCATAAATAATTAAGCGTGTTCAAAATCTAAACAACCTAATAGAAAATCGTAAACCAAACTAATCTAAATTGAAAACCACAAAAAACTGCGCCTCGTGTACGGATGAAATTTTCACTCCATCATGAAATGGTTTAGTTTACGGTTTTTATCTTGCCACCTGAGCCATACCAAACCACAAACTCATTTAATTAATTTAGTAACTTACCCAAACACTCTTCACTTCTACAGTTCTACTGTTGTTTTTGGAGTTGAACCTTTCTACCGTTGTTTGCTTTGGAGTTGAATCTTTATACTTAATTTTTTTTTTGAGTTGGACTCTATTTGGAAAACTTTGTTGATGCTTAATTGTTGCAACCTACTTAATTGTTAAAGACTTTGTAATTGAGTTAATTGTTGCATCTTCTCTTTATGCACCTTAATAGTGTTTGGAGTTAGTTGTTGCAGCTAATATAATCAAAATTATTAACAAAGTTTTTAAATTATGTGTGATCTCACTAAAAACCAAATCAACGCAAATTGCGTAGATTTGGTTCTTTTTTTTGTTGTTGCTTAATTGTATTTTTGACCCCTAAAATTATACAATTTTGTAATTTTGTTCCTCCAAAGTTCATAGTGATCACGAAACCTAGCAAAACAACACTAAAACACCAAAAACAAGTGTTGATCACGATGTGGATCCTCTTCGAAAAAATTTGCAAATCCTAGCCAATTAATCACATTCTGTTGAAGAACCATCAAACTTGGTAGGACTATTGGATGTTGATTGATGATGTATAGGTGCTGATTTTTTGTGTTAGTTCTGCTGCCTTCGGTCAATTATTGGTGTTATGTTGATTTGGTGTTATATTTCTTCTCTTGTTTCTTGCACTACTTTGTGCTTGAAATGAGTACTTTAATTTATTTTGCTTTTTAAAAAAATTATGAAACCCAAAACCTGCATATCTCCTAAAAATTGATTTAAAGACATTTTACTTACAAAAACCCAGCAAACCCAAAATCAATACGGGCGTGTTTGAAAGTCTATAATTTGATATTTGAAAAAATTGAAAGAACAGCCTGATTCACAAACATATATATCATGTTTTTTTTTTTTAAACACGGGCTAGGCTATAATGATTTCAAATTTTGACGGAGTGAAGGAGAAAGGATTTCGGTGGTAGACATGCATTGAAGAAAGAATTTTGAGGGTGAAGGGAATACTTTTAAATTTTGTTTTTTAGTCTTCTAAAATATTTCATCAAGTTTTAGTCACCAAAATATTTTGTCACCACTTTTAAGTAAATTCATGTTTGTCTTTCAAAATTTTGAATTATTTTTTGCAGTCATGTTTAATACGCTATAAAAATCTTTTTTACAAAATTTTATTTTATTTTTAACAAGTGATGCATTGTTTGTCTCTCCATTTTAAACTTTCTTTTGCTGCACAGTGATAGCTTAGGGTTCCTTGTTTTAGTTTCTATCCTGTTTAGATGGGTTCAGGGCAGGCCCTCTCCTGCTCTTTCATTGCTTCTTTCGCCTTTATTAAAAAAAATAATTGTTGAGTTATTATTAGTGCTAAAAAATTCATATATTGTTAATAAAATTCTAAGTTTTTGTTCAAAAAAGTTACAATATTCTAAACACCTCCGTAAATATTCATTCAAAAATGTGAAAGATACCAAAAGTCTTGACAGAAAACAGTTGAGAACCAGAATTTGCTGAAATTTTTAGAGAAATTTAAAATGAATTTGAGACATTTATACCAACAAAAAAACTTATTTAATTAACCCTACTTTCTTTTTAAGAAGATTGCCTGATTTTATTAAAGAAACAAGCAGAATCAAAAAGTAAAATTTCTGAAAGTACGCGTTATGTAAAAAATAATGTGAAGTGTAGCGACCAAAGTTTTGTTTTGGTCACCGATACATATCTATCTACAAATTGGTCACTAAAATATTTCTACGGCCGAATTAGATAGAGAGAAGCTTGTGTTTGGTTATCAATTTCAATTATTTGTTCTCTAACTTTTCTTTGTAAATTTATGGTTTCTTAAAAAAAGAATTTTTTTTTATTTGGTCTCTAAATTTATCTCTGGTGACTGATATTTTTCGTTCTCTAAATCGATCATTGAATGTCCTCGTGAGATTAACTCAGTTGGTATGGACAATGCATAATATATGCAAGGTCCGAGGTTCAAACCCCGGCCACCACAAAAAAAAATCGGTCATTGAATAACAACTTTCTGGTAGTGACACTTAACAAAAATTCAGTAGACAAATTGTTCTCAAGCTATGTTATAATCAAAACATCAATGTCTCAATGAATTGTTCATAGGACCAATTTGGTTCTTAGAATAGCTATCATTTAAAAATCAATATTTACATATTCAACCCACGTTAATTTTCCTTTCATGCTTGAAATGTATTTATTTTTCTTCACGTAAATCCTTATCGATCCATATAATCATATTTGAGGTGTGTCAAATACTAAATATAAATATTTCTCACGATCAAAATGCAAATATTGATTTGCAATATTTTTTTAGTCATCCCTTCGACAGGATTTAACACGTGTTAGTTGCTACTTGCTAACAATTTAAGATTTTTTAGAGTCAAAATCACTAATATTTAATTCCAAATTTGTCAACTTTATCAATCTCTTTTATACTCCTTATAACCATAGCGTATGTTTGTTTTAGCGGTGTGATTACGACTTCTGCAATGAAAAACTACGTTATTGCAGAAGTTTGGTTTTGAAGCTTATGTAAATCGCGATGAGAACATCTGTAATCATCTGTTTGGCAACTTAAACTTACAACCAAACAGTTACAGATTTATAAAATTTTATCAAGAATGATACATTTATAAAATTATAAATGTCACATTCAATCATTTTCAAGATTAAATTTGCACAATGCATGGGAGATATCCCAATTTAGCTTTATTTATAGAGTAGCGGAGTGTTTGACTTTGTAACCACGTGAAAGTGGAACCTGTTTGAATAGGATGCTAAAAAAAACAACTTATTTGCGGATTGACGTCGATAGAATTAATAATTTTTAAAAGTATCTGATCTGCATGGAATTTGGTTGCTGACTGTGGACTGATATTTGGCATCCGATCATTTTTCACTACAGTTATAATTTTGTTTGTTCGATAAACTTTGAAAAGTGGAGATCAGTTTCATGAATGTTTTACTTGAGCCGTCCGATTTAACTTAATTGTTCCCTTGAAATCCTAGAATATATATAACTTAACTTTTTAAGAAAAATAGAGAACTGAAGTAAAGAAAACAAAGCAGTGCATACAATTTGATAAGAATTCGTATTATGCCATTTATTTATTAGGAATTCACATTACATATGACTTTTATATCGATCACTCAATATGACTTGTACAATTATCTAGTAGGAATACTTTGTTCATATCTAAAGAAATTCTCAGGATCAACTTTGGTTTTTACACTAACTAGTCTTTCAAAATTTCCTTTGAAAAACTTGCTTCCATAAGTTTTAGCAATGTCAAATCTCGTTACATTACTTGGACGATTAGCACCAATATCAGCATCTCTATAATTGAGGAATGCCTCCCTGGGAGAATTCGAAACATAAGGCGTCATAAATTCATAAAACGACCTTGAAAAATTTACATGACGTTCACTAACTTCAGAAGAATCATTAGACCACATATTCAGGTATTGAATCAAGAACAAGTTTCCTGCTCTATGAGGAAACGGTGTTTCTGATGACAATATCTCTTTCATCCTTCCACCATATGGATTCCATTGCATAAGGAAATTCTCACCTTCAATCATCAATTTCCATATAGATTCTAGAGCTTCTTTAGGAATAGGTTTCTTCACATAATCTGATTTATTTTTTTGATAAATTGGTTGAGGATCCTTTGGTTCTTCCAACAATGCTTCAAGAGGAGTACCAATTGGCTGACCATACCAAAAAAGAGTGGAATTAATCCAAGGCATTGAAAGGCAATCACTTTGGTTCAAACCTAATTCGGGGAATTCCTTACTCATCAAAATTAAAAGTCTTTCAATTTTTCCCAAAAATTGACCAATGAAACTAACTTGCACTACCTTTTTTCCCTCTTGACCAATTTGAACAACATTAGGTTGCACTCTAATGAAAAGATCTTTATGCAATTTTGGTGCAATTGATTGCCATTTGTAAACAATATCAGTTGCACCTTCACTGACATTCCTTTTCACATCGAAAACGATAACCTGTGGGGTTACCGGAACCAATTGAAGTTTCCATGAAAGAATAACACCAAAACTAGCACCACCACCACCTCTTATTGCCCAAAAAAGATCTTCTCCCATTGATTTTCTATCAAGAATATTACCCTTAACATCAACAATTTTTGCATCAATAATATTATCAACAGAAAGACCAAATTTTCTCATCAAATTTCCATACCCACCACCAGAGAAATGACCACCAGCACCTAGAGTAAAGCAGACACCAGATGGGAAAGCAAGCTTGTTACTTTTATTTGCAATGATATAATAAAGCTTACCAAGTGTTGCACCTGATTCAACCCATGCTGTTGATTCTTGTAAATTGACATCAACTGAATTTAGATGAAACATGTCAAGTATAACAAAAGGCACATCTGATACATATGAAAAACCTTCATAGTCGTGACCGCCACTTCGAATTCTAATTTGAATGTTGTTGCTTTTGGCACATTGAACTGTTTCTTGGATATGAGAATCGTCTTTTGCAGTTATAATTGCCAAAGGTTTAGGTGTTGTTGCTGTTTTAAATCTCTTATTTTGTATTTTCATGTTGAGGATAGTTGAGAACGAGGTGTTGTCTGGTGTGTAAGTAACTTCAGAGACAAGGGGATGTGAAAGACAATTTAAAAAATGTTGAATAGGTGATTTTGCTGTTGTTGTTGAATTAGACAAGACAATTGTTAAGGTTGCCATGAGAAAAAACAATTTCCCCATTGTATCCATGGTATAGTAGTAACAATTTTGTCTGCTACTTTATGATGAACTCTTCGTGCAACATTGCACTCTATATATATTGATGCATCCCCTGATCTTCAAACGCGAAAGTTGTACGGCATAGAAAATTTATTTATGGTCTAGTCTTTTTTCTTGACTTTTCTCCATAAGCTAGAGTATTTGATTAATAAAAAATGGAAAACAAAAACATTTTCCAAAATAATAATAGAGGAAGTCTCGTCCTAGAAAAATTGCATTAAATGGAAATGAAAATAATATATAAAGACAATGCTTGACATCACTTCAGTTTTTTTTTCAAAGAACTTACTGGATTTTATTTTTCTAAGTTTGAAACGTCTATTAACATCTTAAGAGGATATTCATCAATTAAAAAAATGTAACGTCAACTTTTAATTAAACAGTAAAGAAAAACACTTAAATATGTCCCTTAAGTAAGGATGAGCAGGCCGGCCTCAAGGGCATACGTCCTAGGTTACGACAAATTAGACTAGGTCAAACTTTTTTCTTAAATCGAAGGATATCTTAGCTTTTTTGGAAGCCCATTTAGTTTAAAAAGTCAGATCGCATGCCATTAAAACAGACTATTAAGTCTATTAGGTCGACCTACTTAAAAAAATATAAATAATATCAATTATTATTATATTATATTATATTATATTTTGTACTTTGAATTAAACTATATATTTGTTAACTTTTTTCAGTCATTTGAGTTTATTAGTATACTTTAATTTGTTTTGCATATTTAAATGTATTATTTTAAACTAAAATTGACATATTCAATATAATATATAGTCAAGTTCTCTAAAAAATTCATGTTAAATATCAAAAGAGAGTTTAATCTCATTGATCTATTAGTTTGTTAGTCTATTTAAACTTGAATCGCATTATATATTTAAAGATGTTCATATTAAATAGGTTTTTAAACACGCTAGCATGTCATATTAGACTCTCAAAATGGTAGGCTCAGGGTTAAAAAATAAGCCTATGACAGGTCACATGCCAGACTTAGGATTTAAAATTTTCGACTAGCCAGGCTTAGGTCCTAAAAAGCTTAGTTTGGCCTAGACTATTCTCATCCTTACCCCCTAAAATTGATTTTTAGGTCTAGTTATTTATTACTTTTATCTTGAATTTTGATGTTTTTAAAAAAGCATATGCAATTCATTCCATGTTAAAAAATTCTTTTTTTTGTGTGTAAATGTTTTAGAGTTAAATATGTTTTTAATCCTTACATTTTGCGCTCCTTTGAAAAATAGTCCCTACATTTCATTAAATGTTTTTAAAATCCTCACATTTTATCTCCGTTATCAAAATTAATCCTTGCTATTAATTCTCTAACGGAATGCTGATGTGACAGTTAGTGGGTCTCAATTATTTTAGTGTTAAATATGTTTTTGGTCTCTACATTTTGCGTGACTTTGAAGAATAGTCCTTATTATTTTATGGATTTTAAAAACATTTATTGAAATGTAAGGACTATTTTTCAAAGTCATGCAAAATGTATGGACCAAAACATATTTGGGACCCACTAATTGCCACATCATCATTCCGTTAAAGAATTAATAGCAGGGACTAATTTCGATAACGGAGATAAAATGTGAGGATTTTAAAAACATTTAATGAAATGTAGAGACTATTCTTCAAAAGGGCGCAAAATGTAAGGACTAAAAACTTATTTAACCAATGCTTTATAATATTATAAATATGTTTGCCAATATTCATTCAAATTATTGAAAATGTAAGATAATTAAATAAATTAAAATTTGGTAGTGACTAAAAATGCGTGCTTGAATAATTAAATAATTAAACAAATTTTGAGGGGTAAGTTTTTAAAGTTTTAATGGGAAAATTTTCACTTTTGAAATTTTGAGGACAAATTTGCAGTTTTTGAAAATTTATAGGGGTTGATCTGAAAAATTTGGAAAAATATGAGGATCGACTTGCAAAATTTGAAAAAAAAAATTATAAGAAATTTTGTGATTCACATTGTATAGAGTTAGGGAATTTAAAATTCTTTACTTTTAGATGTCATTTGAAATTCACTAAATATAACTTGAACAAAATACATTATAAATTTTTACCATTTTAAAAATTCTTCAAATAATCATCCAAACAACAAAATTTACCTAGATGAACTTTAGTCTTTTCAAAAAATTATATTACCTCAACATATTTCTACATCTAAACACACTCTTAATGTTTTAGTATGAGTGTATTTACTGTCCATGTGCAATATGTCGAAAACGTGGTTAAAGGTCGTAGCATTAGACATTTGTGGGAAAAACTTTTGGTGTACCGAAACAGTAACCCTCTTGTTGATGTCATTCATGAATGTAAGAGTATTGTTTATAAATAAACTATCAATATCTTAATTTCTCAATTAACATGAGATATTTTGGTATACTGGTTTACCAGAATAGTCAAAAATACATTTCAAGCCATAATCCTCGACCTTCATTTGTGTGGAGCGCTCTTGGGTTGCCGTCGTCTTGCTGTTGACGGGTCAACATGATATCAGTTTGAATGGTGCTGCTTTGCCGTCATCTCATACATAATTTTGTGGAAAATTATAATACTGTCAAAAAAAGTATACAACTACATTATCAAGCTTTCCTCTTAGACTTTGTTTGGGAGTTCGGAGGGGAGGGGAAGGAAAGGCTTTGGGGGGAGAGAAATATTGGGGAAATTGAGAAATCTTTCACATTTTTTGAAAGAGTATTTTTTTAAAGAGTGATAAATTAATGCTTATGATTAATATATTTTTAATTTTAAGAATATTATAAGAACATAGATTAAATTTGAAGAACTCATATAAATTCTCCCAAACCCCCCAAAACCCTCCTCCAATACAATTTTTTAGTTCCTCCAAATGAGGAGGGTTTTATATTTTGAAGAAAAATAAGCCCCTCCTTCCAATGTCCACTATTTCTTTCACTTACTCCTTCCTTTTTTTCCAAGCCTTTCCTTCCCTTTCCCTCCAAACTCGCAAACAAAGCCTTAGACGTTCTGGTGACATATTCATTTTTGTGCAATTTCTGCACAAGGTTGCCTGCCGTACCTTCCACCTCCAACTTAAATGTCCACTTGAAACTTCAATCAAATAGTATAAATTTATAAATATACTCCGTCCGTCCCTTTTTATAAAAGTACTTTACAAAAATCTCAGATATTAAAAAAAGTTGTTAGAATTATAAAATTGTCTCAAATATATGTGATTACTAAATTACCCTTAGTAAGCATTAATAACATTGTTAAATGTGATGTGATATGTAAAAGTGTGAGAAAAAGACAGTTTTACATATTACATCATTGATCGTTTACAAACGTGTCTTGTCACATTTCATCAATTAATACAAGAGTTTAATGTGTTTTTTTATTTATAAATATATTAACTTTTCAGTTTAATCCTCATAAATTTTGTCTTTGAGATTTATTTCTTCAAAAGTTTTTTGGTCCACACCTTTGGCAGCCTCGTTCGTTACGTATAAAGGGCCTTAGTAAAACGTGAGAAAAGGGCATTTTTACATATTACATAATTTTATTTTATAAATGATGAATGAAACATGCATTAGTTATAGCGGTTGACATCACAACTATTTTGGCACCCCATGTCACCATAATACGACTTTCAAAAAACTCGTATCATAATACGATACTTTGACATTCCAACTATGCTGACAACCCAAAACATTGTGTGTCAAATGCACCTCATCATATATATTTTTAATAAAAAGAAACAACTACAAAACAAAAAAGTTGGGAGAACCAAACCAAACCCAACAAGTTAAGTAAAACGATAGGTAGACAAGATTATATTTAGCAAGACATTTCACAATTGGAAATATTAAATGTAAAACTTCTCTCCAAAACTCTTTCTCTTTCATAATTTCTTCTTATAAGTGTTTATCAATTATTTAATTTTTATCCATCTTATTTGCAATTCATTCAAGTATTCCTATTAGTCATATGGTCGACACTATTTTTATGTTATGTGAGTCTTTGGCTAATATGCTTTCAATCGCTTAAGCCCTCACTTGCTAGCAAACTCAAGTTAATAGAAGTAGAAGATTTAAACAATTTACAACAAAAACAATATACTTTGTCAATATATTTGCAATAAAGTAACCACTTTCGATCACTAATCTCACCATTGCTTAATTTTCTTAATAATTCACATATGAGAAATACCTAAGATATCTGTCATTGGAAAAACTAAGATTCATTTCTTTAATAGGCTCCTTTTTAATTACAATATAATTTGAGTTGTTATCAAGATTCTCTCAATTCCTTAGATCATAAATATCAAAATGAAGAATTTTGTTTTCATAATCATCACCAAGATTTTCAATATTAGATACATTTGGCACATCATTAAAAACACTTGAATTATGATCAATTTCCTCATTTTCATTTTCATGTTCCAAATTTAATAAGTTTTGCAAGATTCCCTTGATAGTAAAATTTAGGGTTGAAAACACTTGCTAGGGGGGTATAAAGCCAAAACATCATTAGGGCTGAAAACTATGTTCATGTTTGGGTACCCTAGTGCGATTTGCTATATAAAACCTCGTATAAAACAAGTTTTCTATATACACCCCCCAATAAAAAATTCAGGCCCTACAAACCTGAGCCCTAGGTCGTTGCACTCTGAGTCTATGACTAACGTTGACCTTGACTTATGGTCTCTGATTTTTGCTAGTTCATTTGTACCCTTTAGTTTTTTGAATGAATTTTTGCAGGAATGATTAAAATATTTTAAGAATCTTCCCCAAAAATACTTGAATTTGTTAATAGAAATAAAAAAAAAACTTTGTTCGAACAATCCTTTTGTTGTAAATTATGGATCACTACGTTCAAACAAAGACATAAAACTGATAGAGATGAGTTAACTTAAAAGCTGAGACAAAAAATGGTGATGAAAAACCTTTGAGGGACTAAAAGTCAAAGAAAATGTTTAAGGTGACTAAAATAAAAAAGTTTGAATATTTATATAGACAAAAAAAAAAAATTTAACCCTTAATATAATAATGGAAGTAAAGACTGTTCCAACGCCAAATGGATTATTAAATTTTATGGTCATGTTAGTTAACTTGTGCCCTAGAGATACATCCATCTTAGAGAATTCACAAAATAACATACTAATTAATATATATCTTGAAAACCATCGTTTTTATTTTTCTAATAAAATAAAATGCATAATCTTTAAAAAATAAAAACACATGTTAGCGTTTCCTAAAACCATATACATGAACCATCATTAGTTGGTCATGTGACAATTCAAAGGAGAACATAATTATTACCCTGAAACAATGTGGTGTCACTTAAGACTATGTACATTGTATTTAAGATGATTGATTTTGTCATCGAGAAAAGATTATCAGTGCAGCTTGCCTTTATTAAGAATATAATAGTCGAAAAAATAATAATATTAATAATACTGTATTGATATTCGAAAGTGACAATAATAAAAGTATCTAATCTGCCTTTAAAATGGTTGTTGACTGCTGATTGGTATTTGATGTCTTTGACCAAGAAAATGTAACATAATTGTTTCTTTAACCCTCTTTTTTTTTGTTGTTGTTGTGGCCAATGATTGAACCCCAGACCTTGCATATATTATGCATTGTTCATACCAACTGAGCTAAGCTTATAAGGACCTTAACCCTTTAAAATAAATTAATTGTTTCCTTGACTATATAATTTAGCTTAATAAGAAAATAGAGAACTAAAATAAAGAAAGGAAAAGAAAATAGTGTATGCAATTTAATAAAAAGTCGTATAATTCCATTTTTTTATTGGTACAATGGTATCATTCCATTTTATTTCATTATGAATTGACCCTAAATATGACCTTTATATAACCTACTAGGTATGCTTTGTTCGTATCTAAAAAAATTCTCAGGATCAACTTTGGTTTTCACACTAACTAGTCTTTCAAAATTTTCTTTGAAATACTTGCTTCCGTAAGTTCTCGCAACGTCAAATTTTGTTGCATTACTTGGATGATTGGCACCAATATCGGCATCCCTATAATTGAGGAACGCCTCCCTTGGAGAATTTGAAACATAGGGCATCATGAATTCGTGAAATGACCTTGAAAAATTCACATGACGTTCAATAGCTCCAGGAGATTCTTCTATCCAAGAATTAAAGTATTGAATCAAGAACAAGTTTCCAGCTCTGTGAGGAAATGGTGTTTCTGATGGTAATATCTCTTCCATCCTTCCACCATAAGGATTCCATTGCATAGACAACGTCTCACCTTCAATCATCTTTTTCCATATAGATTCGATAGCTTTTGTAGGAATTGGTTTCTTCACATAGTCTGATTGACCTTTGATATAAATTGGTTTAGGATCTTTTGGTTCATCTAACAATGTTTCAAGAGGAGTACCAATTGGTATATCATACCAAAATAATGTGGAATTAATCCAAGGCATTGAAGAGCAATCATTTTTCTGTAAACCTAATTCAGGGAAACTCTCATTGATCAAAGGTAAAAGTCTTTCAATTGTTCCTAAAAATTGACCAATGAAACTAACTTGCACTATCTTTTTACCACTAATTGTAACAACATTATGCTGCGCTCTAATAAAAATGTCTTTATCCAATTTTGGTGCAACTAATTGCCATTTGTAAAGAACATCAGTTGCACCTTCATCCATGTTCCTTTTGACATTGAAAGCAGTAACTTGTGGAGTTATTTGAACCAATTTAAGTTTCCATGAAAGAATAACACCAAAACTAGCACCGCCACCACCTCTTATAGCCCAAAATAGATCTTCTCCCATAGACTTTCTATTGAGGATATTACCATTGACATCAACAATTTTTGCATCAATGATATTATCAATAGAAAGACCAAATTTTCTCATCAAATTACCATACCCACCACCAGAGAAATGACCACCAGCACCTAGAGAAAAACATACCCCGGATGGGAAAGCAAGAGAATTATTTTTGTTTGAAATAGTATAATAAATCTTACCAAGTGTTGCACCAGCTCCAACCCATGTTGTTTCATCTTGTAAATTGACATCAACTGAATTGAGGTGAAGCAAGTCAATTATAACATAAGGCACGTCTGATAAGTATGAGAAGCCTTCATAGTCGTGGCCGCCACTTCGGATTCTTAATTGAAAGTTGTTGATTTTGGCACATTTAATTGTTGTTTGGACATGAGAACCATCTTTTGGAGTTATAATTGCTAAAGGTTTTGGTGCTGTTGCTGTTTTAAATCTCTTGTTATGTATTTTCATGTTTAGGATGGTTGAGAATGAGGGGTTTTTTGGAGAGTAAATAATGTCAGATGAATTTAAAGATTGAGAATAATGAGAAAAACAATTGAGAAGATTTTGAATGGGTGATAGTGATGTTGTTGTTGAAATAGACATGAAAATTGTTAAGGTTGTCGAGAGAAAAAATAACGCTCTCATTGTTTCCATGGTACTAATAGAAACGTGGTTTGTTACTTGGTTCTTTTTGAGAAATGGTTTGTTACTTGGTTGTGCATCTCATTGTTGCGCTCTATATATACTTTTAAGTGAGGGTCTTGGTAATATTCTGTGTCATTTAATTTACAATCGAATCTTTCTTTCCTTTTTTTACTTTCCTTTTTTATTTTTATTTTTTGACTCAAAAGATGGGGAAAATATATAGTCTAGCTTCTAGTCTTTGTGAATGGTGAAACTGCATTAAAAAGAAATGGAAAGAATATATAAATGTAGTCAACACCTTTTAAGATTGTTTACTAAACTGCATTAAAAAGAAATGAAAAGGATATATAAATGTAGTCAACACCTTTTCAGATTTTTTACTAAACAGTTGCTAAATTTTGAATGTAGAAATTGCATTGAATGGAAATGAAAATAATATGTAAATACAACCACGCTTTAGTTTTTTAACAAACAAATAATATATAATATATTTGTGTAAAAAAAGGGTTTGTAACTAATAAATTTGATTGCATTTTTATTCCCTGTATTTTGAGGAGGTTTAACATGAATTTTAAAAATCCTCCAAAAAACATGAATTTAAAAATGTAACATAAAGTATTAAAGAAGTTATTTCGTTCAATAAAAACACCTAAATGTCAAATATAAAACTTATTCCCTTGGTTTTTGCCTAGGTCCCCAAGATGAAAGTTTTCTATTTTCATTTTATTTTAGTAAAATCATTAGGGTTCTTCAGAAGATAGGTGGTGGTTTTGAAATGAAAACATAGTTGGAAATGTCATTGTCATCATGTGATGTTTTTCACTCTAACTTTTGTTTTGTTAAAAATCTTTTAGAATATAAAATCCTCAATATCGAACATGTAATCAATCCTTTCCAATGATAATACTAAATAAAATTTTAAAATGGAGAGAATTACACCAGCCCAAAATTTATAAATTTCAAGGAGGAATTATATTAAGTCGGAAACATGCAATATGGTTCAAAATTAAATTTTTAATTTTTTTTACTAAAACATGGGGAAGACACGATCGCCGGTGGAGATACGGATAAAACGACTTTGTCAACTAATCATGTTAAAGAGAGGAGACTGAAGCCGAATGTGGGACACCCTAATGTAACAAGGGAGTTATCATTTATTGTAGGCCGCGTCATTTGACTAATAGAAAATAGAAACACTATACTATGTTCATATATTGTAATTAACACATGCAATCAAAACAAACAAGTTTTTTTTTGTTGTTGATATTTTTAGATCCCTATACCTTTTTGCTCTTGTTTATGCATTAATTTTTTTATTTTTATCAAAGCAATGAAAATAAATTGCAAACTAGGATTATGGCATGAATCTGATTACACAAAAGAAAGGAAGCCTAAGGCTATCCTTTAGCAAGAAAAACAAAGAGAAGCCTGCCATGATAAGCAAAGGGCTGCACAAACCCCTAAAGAATTCTAATCAGAAATAGCGGCAAACTTATTAAAAGTGTTATGAAGCTCAAAAGTGTTATGTAGCTCAACATCCAGAACATCAAAAGTGTTATGAAGCTCAAGAGTTTGGTCAACCTAATCATCTTGCTTCCATACGAAGATATAATGGTTATCCTTAGAACCCAGGTCAATGCGAGTACAAAGGTTCACTACTACTTCCTTTTCCTTAGTGTTAGCTGCAGGCATAACATTCATATTATGCGACAGAACTGGAGGTGTAGTTTCTGCTTCTGAATTCAGGCAATCTTCTTGTGATACTAAGGTAGATGTGTTATCATGAGGAGCTATATGGCTCAGTATCCATCTCAGTGGGAATGTCATCTTGCTTGTCTGCCAAGGGACCATGATGAGGCTGTTCAGTTTGACCTCTCTGCACAATGCTCACCAAAGTCAATATCTATTTATCTGATCAAGATCAATTTTGCAAATATGAGTAATAAATAAGGGTACGTGAGATTCAAATCCTAAATAAGAGCTTATGAGTATTTAAAAAGAGAGTAGAAATCCTCTTAAAATCCTACGATATACGAGCTTATCAGTAAGTAAAAAGTTATGAAATGAATATATTTATTTAAGAGGAACAATAATGTTCTTCACTTCAAATATCATAACTCGAATCCACAATCCTTTGGGTGTAGATAAAGTGTATAACCAACTAAATTTCACTTTGCTATCAAGTTTATGAATATACTTGATTTGATTTTAAATTTTTGAAAATCAATTTTGAAAAGAAATATAATGAGATTGATTTTCTAAATCTGTTGGATTTATTAATAAGTTTTAAGATTGTATTTTTTTAAAATTTATTAAATTTTATATAATTTATATTTAGTATTGTATTTTTTTAGTTCTTACCGAAAGTGATGGTTACATGGATATTGATATGAATATAGAGAATTTAGGGTTAATAATGCTTTTGGTATTTGGTAAAAAAATGCTTTTGGTTCTTGCAATATGGGGTGAAAGTGTGAAACTAGGTAAATCTTATTTTATAGATTCTTCAACTTTCGGTTATTCATGGAATCTGGCCATGCAAAATCCTTGATGTGGTATACTGTAATCATGGTTTGATTTATTTTTTTTTGAAATATTTGAATTAACTTTTTAAAGTTCTTAGTTTTTATTTTCTTTTTTTTTATAAAAAAAACGCCAATTTAATCTTTAAATTATAACTGTCTCCATTTCAATATGTAATTAATCTCTTATAATAAATGGTGCCTAAATTATATAAAATTTAAGGTTAATTAAGTTTTTAGTCCCTATAAATATTCACAGTTTTGTTTCTAGTCCCTACAAAATAAAATCACACATTTTAGTCCCTATAAAAATTTTCCATCAACATATTTAGTCTCTATTAATTTTTCCATTAGCATTTTTAGTCCTTGTAAAAAATGTCCATCAACATTTTTGGTCTCTAAAATGCTTAAGGAAAATGTTACAGGGACTAAAAAGTGTGATTTTATTTTGTAGGGACTAAAAACAAAATTGTAAATATTTATAGGGACTAAAAACTTAATTAACCCTAAAATTTATCAATTTAGTCTCTCGGCCGCCTTTAGAAGGGATCAATTTGCTTGAATTTCTTCCCCCCTAAAAACATAAGTTAAGAAAAGAAAATATAAATTGCATAAACTTCACAGTATAGCCTCATAAACTTAATTATAGAAGGTGTTTCTTTATTCTCACAATGATGCAATTATCTTTTTCAGTCTGTTCTTTGAAAATCTATCGGAGTGCCTCCCAAAGGTTTCTAACTCGAAGAGAATGGTTTGGTTGGGTATGTACGGGGTTCCTCTTCACGTCTGGTACAAGGATTTTTTTTAACAAGGTTCTTTCAGTTAAAGGGTGTACCTTGTTGATCGATCCATGTATGGCGAACAAGTCTTGTCTTGATTTTGCAAAATTTTATTTTCAAACTGCGAGCATGGTTTCTTTAAATGGTGAAGTTTAAGTTATGATTGATGGCATTATGTTTATGTTAAAATTATGGAGGAATAAGATGAGGTGGGGATTGCTTGTGATACTGTAAGCCATATTATTACTGACACGGAGTCTGATAATGGGTCTTATGTTTCTGTGGTTTTGGACATTGATGGTAGTAAGGTAGCTTCGGTTGTTAAGGAGTTGAATGATGATTCGACAAAGTGGGAACATGCGGAATATCAGTCATACCGTTGGCTTTGATAGTAATAATAATAAAGTTCACTCAATTATCCATTCTCAGCCTTTTGGTAGTTTTGTTCAAAATGAAGTGAGGACCAATATCTCTAATGGTGATCGTATGGAGGTGGTTTTGCCTGAGAAAAATATTGGCTGGTTCATGTTTGTGTTGGTGTATGAAAGGAGGCTAACGAGGTTGACTTGCAAACATCGGTGGGTGCAACTGAGTCTAGCGGTAGTAGAAATGTGGCGCTAGTGGGTCAGCAATACACTCTTGTGGGGTTGTGGAGGTTGTTAATGTCGGCGAGCAATGGAAATTTCTCTTGTACTAATGATATGGGGTGGAAGTCTGATATGTTAGACCAGTTAGTAGTGGATCAACACAAGGTTGTTAAAACTTTTTCTATGTCATTGGTCAGGAGTCAACATAAGGAAAGTTGGTTTGAATTGTTTTTCTTCCCTTCCATTGGGTTGTTCCGTTGTGGGTTGAACTGTTCTCTTTCCTTTTCTTAAAGAAAATATGCCTTTACTCTTTGAGTTAGGTGATGGGAAAATTGTGAAGGACGCCAATGGTGTTGGTAGAAAGAGTTTGTGTTTATAGGATGGGGAGGTAAGCTCGAAGAGAACTTTATGTGATAACTCATTTTTTGACAAAAATGCTCGTAGAAGGTTTCATAATGCTGTTGTTTTTCCTTTCAAGACTTCTAGGCTATCACTATTAGAAAGAAAAATTATGTTTAAGGAATCGAACAAGGGCCGGACGACTACTTTGAAGGTGGGTTATGATATTTCTAGTGACTGGAATAACTGGGTTATATTACATGATAAAGCTGAAGTTGTTGTTGATGATTTGTAGGGGTTAGGTAAGGCAATTGGAGTTAACTACAAGGAAGAGACAAAAATTTAATTATTAAAGAAATTTTTGAGGTTGAAGGAAGGGGAGGAAGTTGGATACCCATATGGAAGAGGGTCATATGGTGGTTAATTAGAGCTGGTGGATTAGTTTTCTTGTGGGTGTTGGATGTTCGCAATAAAGATTATTTATTATAATGTTAGAGGGTTGGGGGAGTGGCTAAGAAAAATGAGGTCTTAAGCTTTGATTAGAGGAAAAAAGCCAGATATTGAGTGTATTCAAGGACAAAGTTAGAAAGGATTGATGATTTTATCGGTGCATTACTTTGGAGTTCCAATAATTTTAACTTTTTTTATTAGGCCCTCAGTGGGAGCTGCTGGAGGTATTCTTACGATCTGAGGCAGTGACGGTAGGCGTTTCGAGTATCTTTGAATATGTTCTTGTTATTGATGTTAGGTTCAAGAGATATCATTTTCCTTTACTGCTGGCTAATATGTATGCACCTTATGATGTGAGGGAGATATATGCTATGTGGAAAAAATCAAGTAGCTTCATTCTTAATCAGGGCAACTCTAATTGGTGTGTTTGATGAGATTTTAACTCGGTTTGTTTAGAGAAGAAATAAGAAGTAGAAGGACGGTGTCGAGAGTAAATAATATTGATTTCTTTAACTCATTTAGTGAAGACTCTCATTTGGTGGATTTACCATTGAATGGGAGACGTTTCACTTTGTACAGTAGAGATGAATTGTCTATGAGTGGTCGTATAGGTTTTCTTTTTGTCGAAAGAGCTGAGTTCATGTTGGTTTAACTGTTCTCAAGTGGCTTTGCAGTGTGACTTGTCAAATCATTGCCCTCTTATGTTGTCTGTTGGTGATGAAAACCAAGGACCTAAGTCATTTCATATGCTAAAATGTTGGAAGGAATTTCCAACCTACGATGAATTTTTTAGGGAAAAGTGGAGGTCTTATGATGTCAAAGGATAGGGCATCTTTGTTTTAAAGAAGTTGAAAATTCAAGTGTAGTATGAGATAATAGAATTCGGCTCATAGCTCCAATATTGACGATAAAATGGCAGAGCCTAAGGATCGGTTGCTACAACTTGATAAAATCAGGTAAGAGGTGGGATTAGATGATTTTGAATGCGAGGATTTGCATTCCAAATGTTTCTTGGTTTTATCTCTTTCCTAAATTTAGTGTAGTGTGAAATGATCAAAATCCTTTCATGGTGTGATGTCTGGTTTGAGGTTGTGTAATACTAATACACAAGCGTTGAGGTTAATCATGAGAGGATTGAAGGGTCCAAGTCAAATGACCCTCAACATTTGATTTAGAAAATTCCTTTGAAAGATTTTCTAATGGGTCTACAAAATTTCATTTGAAGATTTTCTAATGGGTTGAGATTCATATTTCACTTTGTTTTAAGTCAATGGTAAACTGATTACACAAAACTCAATTATTTGGGTAGGACTCCTTCCAATTGTGTATCATACAACTCTCAAATATTATTCAGTTGAGTGAATAACTCCTTATTCTAATCCATCATATGAAATGTTTCATAACTCCAGCTTCTAAACTTAAAATATCTTATTATAATTAGTTAAGTTAGACAAAAAAATAAATTAATTAAAAGTTGGATATTACAATTATCCCATCGCACCTTAATAGCATATAAATGCATCCTGCGGTAGGAGAAAGATGCATTATTCTATATTAGTCTTGATGAGTGCTAAATTTCGAAAAAAAAATCAAATTAATATTTACATTTCTTTTTTTTTTTTTTTACAAAAGGTAACTTATATTCTTTCATTCAACATAATAGAACTAATACAAGATGGAATCAAATAAAAAACATGGTGACTAGCATACAATCTTGACTCCCTTGAAAACGTATGGGTGACAAAATTTGCCTGTCTCCAAATAAAACTTATCTTAAAGTTTGGAAATTGTTGTAATAGCGATCTACAAGAAGACAAAATATTGCCAAAATCCGATTGGTTGTTAGATTTATCCATGATGCCTTCCACCACTAGCTTGCAATCTAGCTCAATTTGCACCATTGATAATCCTAGTTCCCCAAGCCAAGATATAACCTCCAATGGACTTGGATAACACTCAAACCATTTAGTTAGAGCTTTCACAAACCGACCTTGAGTGTTTCTGATACACATTCCAATTCCAAAGCATTGTTGATCACCAAATAATGCCGCGTCTATGTTGCACTTCACATACCCTTCCGTCGGGGGCTGCCATTGCACATACAACTGATCGTTGCGCTGCTGTTCAGTTATTTGGGGCTGTTTACGTGTTGCACGCCATTGCAATAACAAATTCCGAGCCATTTGCACAGCTTGTCGGGCAGGCAACTGTTCGGTCTCCCATACTTTGTTGTTTCGACGATGCTAAATGCACCATAACATCATTGTTATGTCGTTACACACCTGCTCAGGAAACCTACATAAGCAAGAAAATAAACATGCTGCCAAACCAATAACATTAACAACTCCATCACTTATTCTTTCCCACAGCCCCGCCTCTTGCCACACTTGTTTTGCCGCTTCACAACCAATAAACACGTGCCAATCGTTTTCATGGTTAGTCTCACAATGAGGGCAAATGTCAGAACATGGAATACCTCTATCTTGTAGCCTCATACGCATGGGAAGAACCCCTCTAAGTACTCTCCAAAGAAAAACTTTGCACTTTTAAGGAATCTGCATTTTCCACATACGCATCCAATCACCCGGTATTCGATATTCTTCATTGTTCACAAGACTTTCCATAACATATCGATAAGCTGATTTCACCGTGTAATGTCCCTTGCTATTAAACTTTCAAATAAGCTTATCCCCATTCTCTTGAAGTGATGGCATTATTTTGCGTATTTCAGTCTGATCCCTTTCATTAAACAACTCATTAATGCCTTGCCAATTCCATGCAATCCCATCCAAACTCAGCAAGTCCTCCACCTTCAAATGTTCCAAACCATTTATAATGGGACATGAAATAAAAGAATTCTCCTCTGAACGCAGCCATGGATCCTTCCACACATTTATATTCCTCTCATTTCCAACACGCCATCTTTGACCACCTCTAACTAACACCTTTTTTTATTTTTTATTTTTTTATATTAAAGAACCTCTAACTAACACTTGTGAAGCAAAGATACTACGCCAAATATAACTTAAGTTATGGCCTAGACGAGCCCCCAAAAAATCAGTTCTCGAAAAGTATTTAGCTTTGTAAATCCGTGTAACAATAGTATCTGGTTCAGTTTGTAACTTCCAACCCTGCTTCCCTAGCATAGCTAAATTAAAGCCAAATAGGTGTCGAAAACCCATACCTCCGTATTCCTTCCGCATTGTAAGTTTGTCCCAACTCAGCCAATGTATTCCTTTGTCTTCTGTTTGTTCCCCACCAAAAAGAATTAATCATCTTTTGTATCTCTTCCCCTAAAGTAGTCGGCAATAGAAAAGTGCCCATGTAGTGGGTTGGGATTTCTTGCGCCACTGATTTGATTAAAACCTCCCTCCTTGCTTTGGATAAATGTTTCCCTGACCACTGTTGAATTCTGCTCCATACTTGATCCCTTAGATAACCAAAAATAGCCTTCTTATTCCTTCCAACCATTGATGGCATACCCAAATATCTTCCATTACCTAAGCCTTCTGAAACTTGAAAACTTCTTTTACTAACTCTCAATGTGCTGCCAAAGTATTAGTGCTGAAAAATATTTTTGATTTTTGAAAGTTAATAGCTTGCCCTGACATTGCTTCATAATATTGGAGGATCTCTTTTAATTTTGTGCTTTCACTAAGATTTGTCCTGCAAAACAAAAAATAATCGTCAGCAAATAAAATGTGTGTGAGAATTGGTGCCCCTCTACACACCTTAATACCGTGAATATCACCACTTGCCTCCGCTTTTTTTAGAAGAGCGGATGATCCCTATGCATAGTAAATGTACCTTGTGATGGGTGAAACTTGCATTTTAGATATATTAGTCTTGATGAGTATTTTGAATATTTTAATTAATTAGTTGATCTCACCAAGTTTTGTATCTCATACATAAGTCTCACAACATGCAAATATATATACACTCACAGCTTAAAACATATAAAACAATTATATAAAGTATACAAACAAAGAATCTATATATCATGCGAAATGTAAAAGATTAGGTAATATGGGTATGACCATCTAACGCATGAGACTAAACTAAAATAATTAAAACTCTTCGGTCTTTGAGTTGGTTTATCGAGTTACTTCATTGGCGTCCTTGTTTGACGTTGTCATCACGAGCAATTTACGATTATTTGACATAAATAAAATAAATAAGTGTCACGACATTCAAGCCATGATTTCAAATAAATCACGATATGCATATCATATTATAATTAAACAAAATAAACGACAAATATACTAAAGCCATAACTACACACCCCTAATAATTATATCAGATATCACATATCAAGCTAATTAACATATTTAGGCCTTCCTTAAAAAAAATTTATTTCAGGCCATACAACTATATCACGTTGCCAGATAAAACCATATGCGACCATTATTTGAGATGTTCGCTTTCAGTTACCAAATCAAATTGTAAAGGAAAAAAGGAATGTCGTCTAATGCTCTTGAAAGCACAGACAGAGAATATCCAAAACAAATCAAATAGCTACAACCAAATCACAATTGATTATGCGTCAATTTTTTTTTGTTGATAGTATTCAATTCAACTTCAAAATTCTTCAAAAAAAAAATTCAATTCCAAAATTGTTCTGAATAAACAACCGTTGTTTTCTGTACCAAAAAAAAAAAAACCATTGTTTTGGAAAACCAATTAAAAAAATAAAGCCAAGAAAAACAGAACTGTAATTTAAGATATAATCCATATTTTAAATATTTTGTGAAGTATTGGATTGATCATGAATTAAAAGCCAAATCATGACGTGATGATTTTGTTTTATGTAACAAACAACTAGTTTTGTGAGCTCGGTTGGTATAGATACCGTATAACGAAGCATTTTACAAAGAGTTTTGAGACACAATTCAATTTGATGTATTTTGGAGAGGATTCTAATTCATACTCACAAAAAAAAAAAAAAACCGAATCCAATTCAAAAGGAAAATCCAATATCTCGTACCAAGTTTGTTATGCAATATAGCCTGGGTAATAGAGGGAAACGTTATTAAGCTCTAACATTCTTGTATTGTTTTAATTAGCAGCGAGTCAACCACCTCAGTAGTGGGTAGCCAAATTATGGTAGCTAATCTCTAAATTCTTGTCATGTAACTAACAGAAAGCTAACGGTGTCACATGAGAAGGGAGGTTAATGTTTATTTCAAAACTAGAGAGGGTGTTATTGCTGTTTAAGAAAACCTCAAGGGAGGTGAGTGTAATTTACCCTAAAATCTTATGATATAATCTTTTGAAATTCAAATTACAAATCTTGATAGTCTTTGAAAATCTAAAAAGTCATTAAAATCTTTCATAGTCTTTAAAATCCACAAGACTTTTTTTTATAAAAAAATTGTCTTTTAAAATCCTAGTCCATTACACCCCTTTAAATCATTAACCATAAATCAAACACCTTGAAGGGATTCACGCTTTTTCCTCTTGAAGCTTCGAGGAGAACCGCATCAAGAATGGATCATGAACACCGCTTGAACAATAACGGATCTACTCAGTCAACACGAACATAATTCTTCCATTCACAATTGAATTGTGAATGAAAGCTTTTGAGCAAAAGAGATTTAGAACCTATAGGGAGGCTAGGGTTTCTCAAGTGAATTGTGTGGAGTGTCTTTTTACTTCAGCACAAGGGTTTTATTTACAGAACCACTTACGTCATTAGCAACCTAAGCACTTGAGCAAGCCACATCATATTTCACGTAAACGCACGTATCCTTAAGGTGGATGTGTTTCTCTATTTTCGTAAATTAAATAATAAGTCTAATTTAATAATTTATTCTCTAATAAGTCTAACTTATTATTTATAAACAAGTATTACTTATTCATTTATTTCTCTCATAATTATGTCCAATGTGTGTGACTTTGTAGGTTCACGTAACGTTTACAATAATATTAAATTACATATTAAATATTATAAGTAATGAACAATATCTAGCAACACATCACTACTATCCAAGTGACTAGAATGTCATGTGATAGGAAGAAACATTTATGTGATAAAGATTATCCTTTTGCCCTTATGTATATTGAAAATAATGCATAGTGTGTCACTCTTATCCACTTTAATAATGAGCCCTTAGACATTCTGTCTATTATGTAGGAGGGGAAACCCAATCTAGGCCACTTATTTTAAGAGTAATGTCCTTATTTTTAATGAGGTCTCACGATTAAGTCATGCTTAATATTCTATTTAAATAGACAATCTATTGTAGAAACTTCATTATTTTGAAGCCAAACAAAACTAATAAAAAAAAATGTTTTATTATCACCGATGCATATATACACTCAGATGTATACATATTTAGTGCAAAGTATTGATATAAAGTCGAATCCAATAAATGTTATACTGGTTATTAAGGATTACTCCAACATGTCGGGGTTCGAATGTCTAACCTTGAATTGTTGAATAACCCGAAAATCAATCACAAGTATACTGTGATGTAAATTACTTAAGGAAATTCCCAATAGTTGAGAACTACAATATTCATTTCTCACAATATTCGTTCAATTAGCAACATGAGTCTCAAAATAAAAAGGAGGTAAGTTTAAATGAAATTCATAAGAAAAACAGTGGAGATTCAACTTTCACAACCAACATATTTATTCAAACTTTACGATTTTCAGATTTATGAAATCAGAAAGAAAAATGGAGAGTAAGATACCTTAACAATCTTTTTAAAACAATCGAGGATTTTTCGGTTTGGAGAGGATGAAGATGATGAAGAAGGAATGAAGATTGTTGTGTGTCTCGGTTTTATATATAATTTTTTAAGCTTTTGATGATTTGCCTTTTTGAGAATGGAAGAAATCTAAGCTAATTATTCCTTGCATATGTGGCATATGACATGGATGGGCATATAAACCTTTAACATTACACTTTAGTTTGTCTAATGTCTGGTGTTGACAGGAGAACTTGTTTGATAGACGTGAAGTTAATTATGGGATGATGGGATGATTTTGCTGTTTGAAAAACTTTAAGAAAATTATTCAAAAGAAATTTAAGAAAATAATCGAACGATAGTCTCAAACACAAGGACCAACATGCCTATTCACTCAAAAATAAACACCTAAACTGTTTTTTCTATTTAATTGTTTTAAAAAAAGTGAGTCAAGTTTGTAAAAAAGCCACATCATTAAAAAAAATGTTGCCTATGCATGCTACCTCAACATTTTTAAATGATCAGATTTTAGGGAGGGCTAAAAGTTAACAAATCTTAAATGATATAGATAAAATCTAAAATAATATTTGCATATACTAAAATTGGACTGCCCCCGTTTGGAAGTTATTTATGAATGTTTGATTTTGTTTTAAATTTTTGGTAATTGGTTCTGAAAGGGAATGTTATTGGTTGGTTATTTTATATTTTATTGGACTTTATTTAGTAAAATTTCAGATTTTATTTAGCAGAAGTGCTATACATAGCGACAACAACTGTCCCGAATTGATCCTGAATTAAAAACAAGTCAACGAGAAAGCTGTATTGAGCGGATTTCATGGGAGGTGGGGACAAAAAGATGAAAATCATGAGCTAATGGGTGCAATATATTTAGAGTGCAATGTTGCACAATGAGATGCACAACAAATACAAACCACATTGTTACTATACCACGTAAACTATGAGGATTTTGTTTTTTCTCTTTACAACCATAACAATTGTGTTGTTTGTTTCAACAACAACATCACAATCTCCCATTCAAAATTTTCTCACTTGTTTTTCTAATTATTCTCAATCTTTGAATTCCCATGTTTCCGACATCATTTACACTCAAAACAACACTTCATTCTTAACCATCCTCAACATGAAAATACATAACAAGAGATTCAAAACAGCAACAACACCAAAACCTTTGGCAATTATAACAGTAAATGATAGTTCCCATGTCCAAGTAACAGTTAAATGTGCCAAAACTAACAACATTCAGATCAGAATTCGAAGTGGCGGACACGACTACGAAGGTTTATCATATATATCAGACGTGCCTTATGTTATAATTGACTTGCTTTATCTCAATTCAATTGATGTCAATTTAGAAGAAGAAACTGCATGGGTTGAATCAGGTGCAATACTTGGAAAGATTTATTATACGATTGGAATGAAAAATAACTCTCTTGCTTTCCCATCTGGGGTATGTTTTTCAGTAGGGGCTGGTGGCCAATTATCTAGTGCTGGGTATGGAAACTTAATGAGAAAATTTGGTCTTTCTATTGATAATACCATTGACGCAAAAATTGTTGATGTCAATGGTAATATCCTTGATAGAAAATCAATGGGAGAAGATCTTTTTTGGGCTATAAGAGGTGGTGGTGGTGCTAGTTTTGGTGTTATTCTTTCATGGAAACTCAAATTGATTCAAGTAACTCCGGAAGTTACTGTTTTTAATGTGAAAAGGAATGTGAATGAAGATGTGACTGATGTTTTTTACAAATGGCAATTAATTGCACCAAAATTGCATAAAGATCTTTTTATTAGAGCTCAACATAATGTTGTTCAAATTGGTGAACAAGGTGAAAAGGTAGTGCAAGTTAGTTTCATAGGTCAATTTTTGGGGACAATTGAAAGACTTTTACCTTTGATCAATGAGAGTTTCCCTGAATTAGGTTTAAAGAAAAGTGATTGCTCTTCAATGTCTTGGATTAATTCCACTTTTTTTTGGTATGGTAAACCAATCGATAGTCCTCTTGAAGCTTTATTGGATGAACCAAAAGATCCTAAACCAGTTTATTTCAAAGGTAAGTCAGATTATGTTAAGAAACCTATTCCAAGGGACGCTTTAGAGTCTATGTGGAAATTGATGATTGAAGGTGAGACTTTGTATATGCAATGGAATCCTTACGGTGGAAGGATGGAAGAGATATCGCCATCAGAAACACCATTTCCACATAGAGCAGGGAACTTGTTCATGATTCAATACTTTAATTCTTGGATAGAAGAATCTACCGAGGCTATTGAACGTCATGTGAATTTTTCAAGGTTGTTTTATGAATTCATGACGCCCTATGTTTCGAATTCTCCAAGGGAAGCATTCGTCAATTATAGGGATGTTGATATTGGTGCCAATCATCCAAGTAATTTAACAAAAATTGACGTTGCTAGAACTTATGGAAGCAAGTATTTTAAGGAAAATTTTGAAAGATTAGTTAGTGTGAAAACAAAAGTTGACCCTGAGAATTTTTTTAGACACGAACAGAGTATACCTACTAGGTTATATGAAATTCCTATTTAGGTTTTGATCGCGAGTTTTGAGGGGTAGGAAGGGAAAGGCTA
>Ga0315914_1000253_pt1 | contig 58736 bp, 24 predicted proteins | sample MpolenodulesMG_FD_203920 | JGI IMG/M metagenome (GOLD analysis project Ga0315914, IMG submission 203920) | Medicago polymorpha root nodule microbial communities from Los Angeles, California, United States - elongated nodules | ecosystem: Host-associated > Plants > Roots > Nodule | place: USA...
TGCCCGTGGCATTTGTGGAATCGACAATATTTTGTTTTGTCAACTCCCTTCCTCTCCTGAGATGGAGCCTTTGGTGACTTGACGCCAGTTTCTGTTAGGTCGGCCACTGCGATCTCGGCGAGGATTTTCTCCCTGGACATGGCCAAGGGCGTATACTCGGTGAAGTGACTGTTGGGTCTTTTGCCTTCACGAGTTACTTTGTCTTCCCTCTTTTTCTCATGGAAAAGCTTTTTGGAGGATTCAACAATAGGTTCCTCCTTCCTTGATTTGATGAGGTTGTCCTCGTACAGCTCTTCTTCATATGATATGTAGATCTTTACGATCGCTAGGAACTCGGTGAAAGTCCTTGGGCGATCCAAACGGACAGCTTTTTTCACGTCTGAACCTTCGCGCAGACCTTTGGCGATGAGGTACCGCTTCATTGTCTCGTCGGCACCTCTTACCTAAACAACTTCTTTGTTGAACCTCTCGATGTAACCCGGAGAGGTTCGCTATTTCCTTGAACAATGGCTTCAACGGATACCACTGTTTTTGGTTGCATCCTTGAAGCGGTGAAATGGGTCGTGAACTCGTAGCAGAGGTTGATCCATGAGTTAATGGAGTTTCTCCATAGGTTCTTGAACTAGGTGACGGCTCCTCGTCGCAGCGTAGTGAAGAAGAGTTTGCATTTTACGGCGCCCTGCACCGATCTGTATGTGAGAACTGCCTCAATGTTCTCGATGTGCTCGTCCGGATCGGTTGTCTCGTCGTATGAGTCCGCCTGGGGAGGCTTTTATAGCCAGCGGGGGATAGGACCTTCTCGGATGCGCCGAGTGAATGGACCGTAAGCATTACGACCATTCCGGGCATCGCGAGTGTCCCAAGAGCTATAGGAAGACCAAGCGCGTCCGTTACGTCTTGGCGGGGATCTCCTTCGAGGGAATCGTCTAGGTGGGGATCGTCTCGGAGGAGACCGCCTTGGAGGAGTTCGTTTGGGTGATCTCCTTCTGACCGACCTCCTGGTATAACTCGGACATCTGACGCTTACTGAATGCCGCGGGGATCTGTAACGTGACTAGCGAGGGCTCCTTCCTCTTCTGCTACATACTAGGGAAGGAGTCTGTTTGGCTCGTACTAGACGACGTGCTTCCTCCAGATCCATTAGGCGTCGATTCTGTTCCTCGATTAACGACGTCTGTCGTTGAACCGTGCGGAGCAGATTGCTGACGAGGGCACTAGTTGGCGTGGCATCTTCAGGTGTATCTGTAGGTCGGGTAGGACCTCGCAGAGGCCTTTCTTAGAGAGGAATTATTTGTATCGGTTCCTCTCTGGGTGTACCCCCAGGAGAAGGTGAAGATGTCATGCCATCCCGTTGAGCGATGCGAATCTCACTTCGTATCTGGGAGTTGGCACTGTTGGTAGCCATGGTAATTTTTCGGAAAGCTTTGGTTTTTAGGAGTATAAAAACGGGGAGAGCTTATAGTTTCCCACAGACGGCGCCACTGGTCGTACCTGGTCAGAAGGTGACTGCCGGTGCTTTGAATGTGGTGGTTTGAGTGGTGATAGAATGCGTCAGAATGCCTTCTTGGAGTGGATGGGGGGTGTGTACCTGCAGGCACTCCGACGCTCAAGTAAGTAGAGATTAGAGAGTGATGGTTTAGAGGAAGAGTTAGATTCTACCTTGGGGTCTGCTATGAGTCCCCTATTTATAGAGGTGGAGGGCTGCAAAGCCGTTGTAATGGCACACCTGCCTCTGGCGGTTACAAAATTGTGGGAAGTGTAACCGCCAGAGAGTTTATTGCGGGAACGTGCAGAGAGACGTTGTGGTTCGTTTGAACCGGTCTCGCTCGCTCCGTGCACCCCCTTGTGGGAAAGGGGTGTGTCGCAAGTAATGTTGTCAAACATGGTGTTTGGGCTTTGGATTGTATTGGGCCTAAGTAAATAGGCCAAAGGTCCTTTTGGCCGGTCGAGAACAGCAACGAATAAATTTGTGGTAAAAACGAGATAATTAAGAAATTGTCGAACTCGAAAGGAGGGTTGGGATTTAGAGACTGAACAGCTTTCAATTTGGCGATGTTAGGAAAACAGGGTTGAAAGTTTCAAACTCAACCTGAGTGTTTGGTAACAAAATTATTTAGAGCTCGCTATTTTCCTCGTAATGATTATCTTGAGGCAAAGATTGGTCACAACCTAAGTTTCGTGTGGAGAAGTATTTTTTTGTGCAAAAAGGGTGGTCCATGAAGGTGTCAGATGGAAAATTGGAAATGGTATCAAAATTCCTCTTTTTGAAGCGTCTTGGTTAAGAAGTGGAGGATGTATCTGGGGTGTTGGTCAATTCATTGAAGTCATCACACATGCAAAAGTTAATTCTCCCATAATAATAATTATTGGAACTATCACTTGATTAATTATTACTTTGATCAAGACACTGTCCAGGAAATTCTTAAGACTCCTCTGTTTCGTCAAGTTGAAGAGGATGATTTGATTTGGAGAGTTGAGAAAAATGGACAATATTATGTTAAAAGTGCGTACAGGTTATGCATGGAGAATAGAGCAGATAATTCTCTCTTGTTTCGTCAAGGTGAATGGTCTCGTATCTGGAAACTTAAGGTCCCCCCGAAAGTAAAAAATCTATTGTGGAGAATTTGTAGGGGGTGTTTACTGACTCAAGCACGGTTACTGGATAAAGGGGTGAATTTTTCATCTATGTGTGAAGAAAGTTATGAAGACACAAGTCATGTGATGTATGATTGTCCGCGAGCAAGGAAAGTATGGCAGGATTGTTTGCTTATAAGCAAGGTGAATTCGGTAATGCTAAGAAATAACACAACGGCTGAAATCATCTTTGTGTTGCTGCAAGAACGGTCATGCGTCCAAACTGAGTTGTTTGCAACGGTTCTTTGGAGTTTGTGGAAGAGCCGTAATTTGAGGTTGTGGCAGAATGTTACGGAAACAAGCCAGACCATATTAGATCGTGTGAGGCAACTGGAAGAATGCGAATAGGAAATAACCGCAAGGCAGCACAGCAGCACGGTTGCTACATCAACTGGTCTGAATTCAGTTGTACCGCTGATAACAGATGTGAACAATGTTGTGCAATCTACTCTAGTTAAATGGCAGAAACCGGCGCATGGTAGGTTAAAGTGTAACGACGATGCGTCGTTCTCGGATGATTTAAACTGTGTTGGTTTTGGTTTTTGTATTCGTGATGAGGGTGGAAATTTTATACGAGCAAAAACGACTTAGTCGAATCCAGTTTGCTCAACAGATGTTGGAGAAGCTATGGGACTCTCACATGCTATCCAATGGGTACATGAACTACAACTAACAAATGTGGATTTTGAATTGGATGCCAAGAAGGTTGTAGATTATTTTAATAGAGGAAACAATTATATAACCGAGTTTGGAGCAATAGTGGAGGAGTGTAGAATAATTTGTAATCTTTACTTTGAAAACTCTAAGGTAGAGTTTAGTCGGAGACAAGCGAATGAGGTCGCTCACACTTTAGCTCGAGAGGCCACTTTCTTAGCTAGTCCCCATATCTTTAATGTTGCACCTCTTTATATTTCGACTTTGATTATTAATGAAAAGCTATAAGCTATTTTCCCTCGAAAAACAGAAATTGTCGAACACAACATTATACTTAATAGCAAAATAAGGAAAATTCACCCACATAAAACAAATCTATAACATAAAACATATCCTAAAATAAATTGAACAACCAAAATAAATCTAAAAGGATAAAATAAAAAATAAAAACGAGTTAAGTGAGCCAGCCCAACCTGCCCCGTGTCCGCTTTGTTTTTTCAACGAGTTAAACGGGACGAGCCAATTATAGAAAGCGGGTTCAAAACTTCGACTCAACCCGCTAAAAATAGCGGGCTAAACCGATCGGCCCGGCGGATTGAGCCTGTTGGGGTTGATAATATAAATTTCATGTATGAATGGGCAATTTTGGAAAGACTATTACTTTTCCCACCCTATCCAATTCTCACGCAACCTGTAAAATTTTCAAAAATTCAATGTTTATGTATAATCAGCCATCAGACTCTCTCACATTTCAGCAGTTTTGAGTTTTGCTTTTTAAAACAACAAAAAAACTAAGTAAAAAATGCTAAAAACCAGTCAAATAAAATCATAAAAATACCACCAAAAATTCTAAAAATCAAATAAAACTAATGAAAAAAAATTCGGATTTTTCTGAGAATATGAAAAATTAAAAATAGGTCTAAACGATGGAATTTTGGATTTTGAAGGGCGGAGTCCCGTAAGAGAAGTCTCTTCAACGGGAGTCTTGATCCTTGATTTTTTTTTCTTTTGATTTTCTAGGGATGTTTCGAAGCAATCTGATCAAGTAGCCCAAAAATCCAATTTTTGACTAAGAACAGCTAACAATGACACAAAACAGAAAGATGAGAGTTAGGAAGATTAATATTGTCCATAAAATGATGATTCATGTTACAAACATGTTTAGAATTTGTGCTGATACAATTCGGATTATATAATCTGAACTGATTTTCACTTGGAAAAAATGGTGTTTAGGAGGTGTTCGGATTATATAATCCAAAAAAATCAAATAGCACGCCCTATTTTGTTTCGGATTATAAAATCCAAAAAAATCTGAAATTATGAAAACTCATTTTTCACCCTAGGGTGGGAAAACCTCAAATTTGGATTACATAATCCGAATGACATTTTGAAAAAGAAAAAAAATAGGGGGCGCGAGAAATAGGTGGAAAAAGTAACACTCCTTTGGAAATGAGAAGAGCAAAATTTGTTGATGTATGTCAAGTTGGGAAAAGAGAGAAAGAGACGATGTTGTGTTTCTCTCTATCAAAATACTCAGTTTTTGTTTTGTTTTCTAAATTAAATTTAAGAAAACAACGACTTGACACGTGTCATAATATGGTTCGTTAAAAGAATCATACGGCCACAATTTGTTGAATGGCACCATGACTTTGGCGCCACAGTCACTGAAGTGCAGTCCAGATCAGATTGACTTGAAACCCGGCACCCGTCTCACATACCTCAACCCGCCGTCGTCAAATCCGACGCCGCCGTTCTGCTCATCGCCGTCGCAGTCTCTCGCCGCAGTTCGAACACCAAAGTCTAGCTAACTTCTCTCCGGTTCGTTCTCTCTCTCTCTCTCTCTCATTTTTTCAATTGCTGAATCCCAAACCCTAGCTTCTCCATTTTTAAACTCTCTTCAACCTCAACCCTCCTTTTCCGTTTATTTTTTCACGAATTTCTTGTTTAATTTTTAAATAACTTTGGTTTATCTTAATCATACATGATTCTCCACTTCGAACTCCGAGCGTAACAATATAATATCGGCATTGTCAGTTGAGCTAAGCTTTACGGACTTTTGCCTTTGTTCTAGGTTCATTTCATAGAAAAATTATATGTGTGATTATTACGCAATGATAATTTTGTCATTTGAAGATTATTCCATCCTATTTTATCATTATCAAGTTCGCATCAAAGGCATGATATGATGTTATAGTATTATGATGTTTGTAATCATGTACGCATCAAAAACGGGATACGACTCTATTAGGCCTTTATCATATCAATTTGTATCCTATTGTGATCATCAGACGACTCTAAAAGAGGGTTTTTTTTCTTCTCAGGGACTGACTTAGGCGACTTAGGTTTGAAGTTTTTTCTTCGCTCGTAGTTAAGGTGTGTTCAAACTTCTCCAACTCCTCACTAACCATCATTTTGATTATTTTGATCGTTCAGTGATTAGACACTGTTTTGTTTTGTTCAAACTTTCTCTAGATCTTTGGACCACACATTTCTGAATCGAATTGACATGTCTATATTAGCTGCTTCTGTACCATATAGTAATACTGTAATATTGATGTATTTGCTAAAGTGGGAAACAATGCAAGGTAGGTGATACAGTAGAGATGGTGGAAATACCGAGTTATATTACCCCAAACTAACCAACATGGTGGTGGGGGAATTGGTGATATGGTTCTCTTCAAAGAGAAAAACCTGAGTTCGATTTTTAGAATCGCCTATTCAGGAGGCAACCTGTTAGGAACCCAAGAATTCCCTTTTTTCTATAATCCTATCCCAACCCAACTCCATGATAAAATATTAGATGCAACTACAAAGTAGATGATTGGTTCTGTGGCAACCCCAACAGACTTAAGTTTGTGGGGATACAGTAGAGCGCCCACTGGAGAGCTAAGACGCTAATTATGGTGGGTTAGAAAGAAAAAATATTAGCACAAACTAGAATCAAAATATCTTGACCTTGTGCTTAGATACTGAATCTGATTAGGGTACACATAGTCATCCCATCCAACAGACTTCTTTTTCTTTAGATTGTGATATGCAAGGTATGAAATATTAATATAGTTTTTGGAGGCTTTATTATAGTAACAAATTATCTTGAAATAATATGGGCTAATCTTTCTTTGCTAGAAACTACCTGGTTTTATTGATGTTTGGCGTATTAACATGAAATCCGTGTTGAATTAATTAGACATGACAAAGGAAAATAATACCACAAAACTACATTATGTGTATGTATATTGAATATTGAATGAATTCCAGCTATGCTCTGTGTTACATTAAATACCTTTTTGCATGAATTGGAAGATTAGTGGTAGAAGCAAGTGGATATATTTGGATGTACTTAACATTCCTTTAATTAGGCATCTTACGTTACATGATGATAAAATGAATTTCATTTATTATGAGCTATTGCTTATAAAAAATTTGACCTGTATGTTAAATTTAGTGTTCTGATTTGGCTTTTGATCTCGAGTATTGTTTATTCTAATCTGTAAACAACAGAATTTGGGACATTTCTGTTTACTGATTATTTTTGTTTCATTCTTTGATATCTTATAGACTGTTCCCTTAACAAGATATAGGTTCACTTTGAATGGGTGAGAACTTAAACCTATAAACTCACACACACCACGAACTCATTGTTGTCAAAATCCCGACTTAAATCCTAAAATCCAGGATTTTGCGACTTAATTCACCTTCAACGACTCAAATCCATAGCAGAATCCCAAAATAGGCAAAATCCTAGTAAAATCGCATCAAAATCACACAAAATCGTGAAATCCATGCAAAATCGCAGGATTTTAAAGGGTTTTGAAGGATTTTGTCCATTTTTTTAGTCATTTATATGTTTAAGTATTTTGTGGACTTTAAACCGAGTCATTTATGACTATATACAATTTATAACATATATTTAGCATTATTTTTGTTTTGGTAAAATCCATAGATTTTGATTGCGATTTTACGATTTCGTATATCAATTCTACAAAAGTAGTTGAGTAAAATCCTTCGATTTTGATTGTGATTTTACTATTTTCAATTTTGCTCTTCCCTTTCGACCTGAAGCAAAATCCCAATTTTGACAACCTGCACAAACCATTGCATCAACCAAGCCGTGGTAGTTGAATCCGCTGCAGCAGCACCTACCAAGTCTCATTCCCGATACATGGTTGATAAAATACCGAAACGACCATAAGCTGCAATAAATACCCTTTTAACGATCATGTGCCAGTTGGGTAATATATGTTGTCCACTGCTGGGAATATAGACATGAACTTGCCACATATGTATACATATACTAATCATTCCTGATTGGCTTATACTTTTGCTAGGACTCTTATGGACAATTTACGTCAGCAAAAAATTCAAAAGTATGAAGAATTTGTTGATAAACGCTTGAAACCTGATCTTCTTCATGTTACCGCTCAGAGGTATAGTGTTTACTTTGTAGATTTTATTCTTGGTTGTTGTTTATAATGTGAAATGCCGTAAGTGAATGTTGTTCTTTCTCTATTGTAAGTCTTTCTAGTTCTAGTAAAACATGCATGACGCCTTTGAGTACATAAACTAATTTCCGAGGTCTTGAATAATGAACTTGCAAAATGGACTTCATAAAGCTGTTTCTACATTGAATGGTTGCTTTGTTTATTTCAAGGGTTTCAGAGTCACGTTTACTTATTTTTCTCATTTCTTCATTGCAGGGACAAGGTCTTTGAACAACAGAAAATTTTGTATCCTTTTTCACTTTTATGCATACTATTAGGATTAATTTAGTATCAAAATCATGACATGCTTTTTAACACAGTAAAATTTTGTATCATCCATTTCCCTTAAAATCCACAGTAGCACATGTAAATTATACTTGTAGGCTGAGTTTGGAGACTAGCACAAATTGAGTTAGTACAAATTCAATGATGCATTAAGTGAAGTACTATTGTTCCATCTGAATACACTTGACTTGTTCACTCAGTGTTGATTTGCGAAGAAACATTGAAAACCTGGAGAAGAATAGTGTTACCAGTCTGAGAACTATGGTCAACCTTGGCTCTGAGGTGTACGTGCAAGCAGAAGTGTAAGTCGTCAAACATTTCAGCTTTCATCCTACTTCACGTGCTTTTTAGCTGCCTGATTTTGAGAATCAGTAGCATTAATTCTTTCTTTTAATTTCACCTTTTCTTGATTTTTTTATGAATTTTGTAAGACACATTTGTATTTTATCACCAATCCACGGGATCAACTTATTTTCTTTCATTTATGACATATGTTCTTTATAAAATCAGTCATCACCATATTATAAACAATAAGAATTGTTCTATGTTGCCCAACTTGTGTCTAGACACCTCTCTCCGCCGATCCAGGGTGCAACCAATGTTTGGAAATTTAACCCGAGAACCTTTGGCAAACTACCTAATCATTCATCAGCACAGCCAGTGCTTTTTATTTGTGCCTACACAATTAAATCTCTTTTTTGTCTTCAGTCCATGGAAATGCACATTTTTTCATATTTTATGTATTTGATTGAAACTTTACAGGCCCAATACACAACACATATTTGTGGATATAGGCATGGGATTTCATGTGGAGTTTACTTGGTCTGAAGCTTTAAACTTTATAGAGAAAAGGGAAGAAAAGATCACCAGGTATAATTTTTTGGTTTTACATATATAGCCTTATTGAAGCTGTAAAAATTAATCTAGCACAAGGGAGTGTTTGGGATTTCTTAGATGTGAAATATTGCTTACTGACTCCAGTCTGTTAAAATACATCATAAATACAGTGAACTAACTAAAAAACTAATTAACTCCAGTCTAACTTCCATAGCAGAAAAATACAGTAATTCTCATGCACCGCTGACAAGCTCAAGGTGGGTGAGAAGGTAAAGCAAGCTCAAACACACTGAGCATGTCCATAAAAGCTGAAATCTGGGTGGAGAGAAAGCATTGGTGAGCATATCAGCCCACTGTTCCTAAGCAGGAACATTGACTACAGAGAGCTGCTTCCTAAGCATTTTTTTCTTGAACAAAGAATTTCGGTTCCATATGCTAGCTGGGCATGCAAAACCCGATTATGAACCACGATAATGACACTCTGATTATCACAAAACACTGGGACTAGAGAACGGAACTGGAATGTTTGTATCCAATGAATGTCTGTAGTAACATGAGCTAGACTTCTATAGTCTACCTCCATGCTAGCTTGTGCCACAACTGATTGTTTACGGGACCCTTAGATCGAGCCCAATGCAATGGCAGCTCATGATGTGGATCTGGTCTCTGTTGTCAATAGAGGTCTGTAGCGCCACAATAGCAGCGCAGTGAAGGGTGTCTGTTCCCATGTGGCAGAGTGTTGCAAAATGGAGTAGCGTCAGTTACGACCGCCTTCTTTTTAAGAAGATAGCAGATAGGTTCACCTTTGGAGTGGCACCACGAAGGCGTGAAAAAGAGAAATAGAGTAAAAGCCCAAAATAGCCTTAAAATTAGGCCTGTTACAGAGCTACTTGCGGGTTTTCGTCCCAAAAAATCCCAAAATCACCAAATATAACCCGCGGTGGGATGAATCACTGTCCCTAGGTCCCATACCGTAATGAATACGAGAATATTCAGTCATAGAAGAAGTGAAGACGCACAGTCACTAACCAGAAGAAGTGAAGACAATGACACTGTATTTGTGTGCTGCAGCTGGGTTACATATTAGGGTTAACTATCTAGTTTGAGAGCTACTTTTACCCCCCCCCCTGTTTTTTTAAAAACCTCACCCATTCGGATTTACCAATCTGGACGGGGAAAAAACCCTTATTTATCACGACCAGATGGGTTAATCCAGAAAAATCGTTTTTCCCCATCCGGATGGGTAAGTCTATGAAGCCTGGATACTTCAAAAGTGGAGATAACTGTGTCTTATCTTGAACATGGAGAAGTGAATGGCATGACTATATTTGTATTTTTCCTTCCTATTTATCTGTCTTCCCTTCCATAATATGATTTGGAATTGTTTGGGATGAAAGCTGTTAATTGATAATGTGCAGCAGAGGTTAGTTAAATCATAGGTGAGCTATATCATCTCACGAGTTCGAAAATAAGTAGATAGTTTTGAGAGCTTGACTAAAAAATTACAAAAATGTGGGTTTAGGAATTTGGGGCAATGATTTTGAAATGGAACAAGTAATGAAATCATTGAGCTCGCTGATTGGCAATTCATACGATCAATATGACAACAAATAAAAAATAATTTATTAATATATTAATGCTTAAATGTAGCTATGGCCCCTATTTTCTCAACCTATGCATCTGGAGTTGGTTTTCTATAATGGGACGAGATACTTATGTGCCAAATGAATTGAGGACATGAAAATGAATCATTAAAGTGAAAGTCCACCTAGATAGTGTCATGTCATCAACTGAGTTGCCATAGAAGCAGCCAATTTGTCTTATTATCAAAATCTTGCCCCAAAATGTCAAGTTGGAGAAAAAAATCTGACAATTTTGAAATTGGGGGACCAAAATAGTGGATTTAGAAATATGAAGACCAACATTGTGAGTCATTAAAATTAGGGGGACTAAAAGTGAATTTAAACTATGTGGGTTGCTATATATGCTGCAATCGACCGACGCTATAACGTCTCGTCATGTATTTTTATTGGGTTTAAAGACACAGCATTTACCTCCAACTTTCTCTTACATGTTTGGTTTGTGCCTATAGTTTATCTTGTTCCCTCCAAGTTTAACCATTGGACTGTCCATCCAGTCTACTGTCCTTACTTACCAGTACTTTTACAAGTCTTTTCTATACATGCCCAAACCACTTAAGATAATGTTGTATTATCTTTTATGTGGGGTTGCTCCAATTTTATTTCCAGTGTTCGTATTTCTACCTGCCTTGTCCGTCGTAACATTGTCATCTGTTCAATGCAAAGTTTACTTAAGAGCCACGTAGGGCCTCTGTTCTCTGTGTTTCTGCAAAAACCAACAAGCACCCTACCCACTTTATTTTCGATTAGAGTGGCTAATCTTTCCAGATACTGTGGAGGTGTCTGCAACTTTTGCAACTCTTTCTAGAAGGTTTCTCATCTGTTTTGCTCACTTCTTTTGTTTCGCGACCGTGACATTCTCCTACTTCTTGCTTTTGTTCTATGTTGTTTTCACCACTCTTTTTCTATTCTACTTTGGGATTTACGGCTAGTTATATACTTGCAATATCAACCACACTAGTCTGCTTTAGTGGTTTTAGCGTCAGGACGCGCTGCTATCCAGGATTAACAACAATACAGCATGGCTGTCAGTAACTCTTATGCCTATCTTGGGACAAATTTATCTCTGGCCTTCAATTATCATCTCTTAAAATGATTGATTAATTTAGTTTTCACAATTTTCATTTTATTGTTGCAAATATTGTTGAGTAATCTCGTACTTAAGAATCACTTGTATATTGCAGGCAGATAGAGGAGTACACTAAACTAATTGCTTCGATCAAAGCCCAAATTAAACTGGTACTTTCACTCTGTTTTCTTCATTTAATTGACTCCCTGATATCTACTGCTTGTAACTGTACTCCCTGTTATGGGCCAAGCCTACCCCACTGGATCCTAGCTGAAATGGATCAGGGACGAAGTACCCTTGAAGCATTAGGGGGTTACTTTTCATTCCTACATTTCTAAAACTATATGTTTTCAGAAGTCCAATTTCAGACAACATAATTTGTCTGAAATTGTACTTCTAGACGGCATAAGTCTTATGGATATTAGAATGCAAACTATGTTATCAAATAGATAGCCTGAATAAGATGTTTTTATCAATATCTACAAAACTGTTTTAGAATCCAGTAACACAAGTGCAATGACCAAAATATGATCAGAAACAACCATTATTTGATTTTCATTTTAAATTTTTTTCTCGCACACTGGTTTTAGTTATTTGTACAATTTCACAAGTTTTACAATCATTTGCATCTAAAACCCAGTCATTATTAAACTCGATTAATAGGCTACCACTGTCTTTTCTTTAATGAGAGAATCCATTCCCAAACCCACATCACTTTATGAGCTTTTCATCTTTACCAATGTGGCATTTCAAACCCACTTAGTCTACCCTCAGCCATAGTGATGATTCTACTGCTAAAAATATTGAGGAAAATGTTGTAAATGTTGAGATAATTCTGGATTAAACCCAGGATTGAGTTTTCCCTGAAGACATTTGAAGAAAACTGCAAATCTATTTCTATCCAACTAATAATTTTACTTACAGTTTTGAGAACTTTCACAATTGTCTAAATGCAGGTTTGTGAAGGGATTAGAGAATTACTTGATCTTCCAGCTGAGAAACCCTTACCAGAACGTAGATTTTGATATTTACAGAGTACACACCGAGATGCTTATGTTAGAATTTGTCACTACAATTATGAAGAAGAAATGCAATCATGTGAAAAAACTTGGATTGGTATTTAACCGTTATCAAATACTGCATCTCTTCTTTTAGTCATAGTTGTCTTTCTAATTAATTTTTGTGCAGGGTTTGTAAAGTATTTTGATGACCAACCGTGAACAGAAACATTAACAAAACACCCAAGTCCTTACTTATATGATTTTCTATAGTTGAGTTTTCAATTAAAATTTCTGGTAATCTGTTTATAAAAACAAAGATGGCAATGATTTTTTTATCAACAAATACCAGGTTTGAGAAGTAGGCATGGCAACCAAGGCGGGCCGGATGAATTTTATCCCACCCCTAATCTATGCTGGATTTTCGGCCTCTTTTCATGTATATTAAAAAAAATTGTAATAATTAACACAATGAAATCATAATTATTAGACTATAAATAATATAAACGAATGAATACATGTGCATAAAAAGTGTGATTTTTGTTCATCGGAATGGATTCAGGGGTGAGAAAAACCAATGTAAGAGTATAATGGAGATATTCATTCCTTGGGACGGCTATAATTGGCTATGACTTTGAATAACGGTGATATTATCTTTGGTCAATGATCGGTTTGGGTTCATGTGGAAACTTGCGTTGGGGTTAGGTAACTCACTTGTTTGAATCAGACAAGGTAGAAAATGCTAACATAATAATTAGCCACTAACATTTATCATTAAAAAAATATATTTTGTTGCATGTTGGATTATGTTGTTATGCCAATTGACAAATGACAGGGGATGATTAATGTACCAACCTTTTAAACATTGTTTTATGATTAGTTTTTAGAATGGAAATAACTTTTTATGATAATGTTTCTTTCAAAAAACTTTTTATGGTAATGTTATTATTATATAAAGGCTAATTGTATAAAATATATATCATTGTAGTCTTATTCAATTTGAAGAATTAATTTTTACAATTACATGCAAAGAATATCCGATTTATTCACAAAAACAAGTTGTTTTGGCATGCAATATGTTTTTGATGTGATACTCTCAATTTTAGATGTATTGATGAAAGAGCAATGATATTTGAACAACTATTTGGTATAATCTATTTGACAACCTTCGTTTTCTCTCTTTTCATTGGTCAAAAACAATGGAGAGAGAAAAACAAAGAGAGAGAGTAAGAATATAATGTGAGTATGAGAGAGAAAATTATTTAAAAGTTGTCATAAAGTGGTTGTACAAATATCATTTTTAAGCGATAAGAATAAAAGATACCATTTCATAAAAAAGATACCAAGTAGCAAGTGAATCTAATAAACAGTAGAAATGTAGAATCAAATCCAAAGTTACCACAAGATTCCAGCAAGAAGTCCCAACCCACACTAGCTAACTAGTAGCTACTACCCATCACATGATTGTGGTAACGTAAATTATGGAAGAGCTTTGGTACATTCATTGAATTATCCAGACATTACAGAAGTGAAACTAGATATAATTTGAGTTTAATTAAATTTTGGCATCCAAGTAATTGGTTCAACATAAGCTACAAATATAGAGTAGCAGTTGTAAATTAATTTCAAAGGAAAAGTAATTGTAGGATGGGATGGAATTGATGGGACTTGTTGTACATATAATGCAAATCATACAATAATAAACACACAGATACAGCATATAAAGTAACGTCATGTCTTAGCTTGTCTCATTGGTTCAGTATTCAGTTGATGCCATCATGATTGGTGATTGATCAAAAGGCTGTTGCTTCTTTTAAGTGTTGCTGTGCTGTTTTGATGTGATCAATTTCGAGCCATCATGAGGTTATAAAACAAGTCGTATAAAAACAAAATCAACTTCATGACATTTAATAGAGTTTTTTTTCTTTCTTCTAGTTTTAGAATGAATGTTGTATAAATATCATTTTTTTATTATTAAAATCGTATTAATTTGTATCATAAAAGTGCATGTTAAATATTTCAAAAACATAAGTATTGCATTAAAAAAAACAATTTCTATCGTTTCTTTTATGCAATTTCTATCACTTCTAAAAACTATACTCTATCTGATCTCGAATATAAAATTTTGGTCATTAATTTAATTAATACCGTTAAAAGCATATAAAATGTTATATAAATTTTATCTAAAGATATTAAATTAAATTAAATTAAAAGCATATTAAAGATATACCAAAAGCATGTGTCACTTTTTGTTCATTATAAAATTTTATCTTGTTATTAATTTAATTTAATACCATTAATATAAATTATAAAATTTTCGTCATTTTCGTTCAAAGATAATATGCTTTTTAGTGAATAAGATAATATATTTTAACTTTATATAACATTTTTTATAGAAGAATAAAAATGGAATAAATGATTTATAACTCATTCCGTTCCGCTTACTTTCCAAACCATGGAATGGATAATTTCTTCCGCTCCATAGTAAAATATCCAAACAATGGAATGGAATTATTGTTCCATTCTAATCCGTTCCGTTCCATTCCATTTAGTAATAGACTTTCTTCGTCTGTTAAACCAACTCTCGTTAGTTCTCATAAGCTTAACTCAGTTGACAAGAACAATGCATAATATATATAAGGTTCGGGGTTCTAACCTCGGACACCACAAAAATAAACCAACTCTCGTTTATATCATATTTAAGATTTGTAGTTTTTTTATTATAAATATGATTTATGTTGAGATACATTTTTTATAATTCAACTCACTTTTGCATGAATATATTTTAACAAAAATCTATTTTCCAAAACAAATTCTATGAAAATTGAAAAGCAATCCTCCTCACAGCCCAACCAAAGACATTTTTAGTATAGATATTTTATACTATACGAAAAACTGAGAGAACTTGATGGAAAATTAAAATTTCAAGAAAAACATAATTTAATGAGAAATTATATTTATACAACTATTTTTTAACAACTTTTACGATAATTTTCTTTTTTATATTCACGTTATATTTTCACTTTCTTTTTCTATTGTTTTAATTTTTGTGTAAATATTTATTTTTTTAATAAATCTATAGTTATTTCATAAATTATTATACAAATGATAGTCAAATAACCTAAAGCGTGTGTGTTGTACCTGCTTACTGTATAGGTAATCGAATAGATAGCATAGCTGGTTCCTAGTAAGGCCAAAGCACTGTCAGTGACAGAAACAAACCATATTCATTTATTTATCAACTCTTTCTGTCCCTTCCCTAGCTATGGACGTGTAGTACTGAAAAAGCATCTGACCAATATCTAAAAGTATGAGAGAGATGTACAATACAAACATTGGTATGAGTGTTGCCAACTTCAATAAAATATGAAAATGAAATATTATGCCATTTTATGATAATTTTTTAAACGCATTTTGTATTTTCATTATGTTGTTAGCTTCTTTATATTATTTTTGTTTTTGAGTTAATATTTGTATACTTATTTCGATCATTATCATAAGTCAAAAAACTACTTTTTAAATTCATGTATTGTTCTATATTATTGATAAAATTCATTGATTAATCAATAAACTTGAAAAGTGTTGCTTTGCTTATAATAATGATTTGAGGAAATATCTTTGATTGTCTTGATGGTTATTCCAAAAATAATTGTTGAAATAACATAGTTTTTTTTCTTCAGAAAATTCAAATAACATAGTTTTAAAATGAGAGGATTCACTAGTTAGAATTTTCCTTTATATATTTATAGTTTAAAGGGAGAAAGGGACAGCTTCGCTCGGTCTTTATTTCCTTTTAAATTCCTTTTTTTTTTCGTAGTTTATCTTTCATATCACATGAGAGTCATGTGTAATCTTAAAGCATTGGTTTTTTAAGAGAGAGAAAAAAGAAATTAGAGAATTTGAAATTAAAAGGGGGTTAAACGAGTTTAAAAGTGAAGATCTCTCTAATTGAAAAATATGAGAGGAATCAGATATTTGTTATATATTATTGTAACAAAAAAAAGATATTTGTTATATATTATATATAGCAAAATAATTATAAAGAATAATGTGCTTGCATGTGACTCATTTAAAAACTATTCAAAAATTATAATTGAGTCAATATTTAATAAAAGAGATTAATACGATTGAATTTCATATAGTTTAATCATTAAGAAAACAAAAAATGTTAACTATTTATTATATTTTTCTTTAGGTTGGAGGAGGAAATATTTTGAGAGGTTTAAATTTGTTGTTCACTTCGATAAAGTAATTTATTCGATGTGGACTCTTTTTCAATTTTATTGATGTATTGAGTGTGAGTAAGAAATTTTAAATTATACAAAAAATAAATGTTCAATATGTAAATAAATTACATGGTTTATATAAAGGATATACTAACGGGTGTTTACAAGACACCGTTAAAGAATTTAAATAGTAAATTTTATATGAAAATATGTCTATTTAATAAATTAGAATTTGAAGTGTTCGATTTTTTAAAAAGTTAATTTCTAAATTTCTAGATTATTAAATAGTGCTCTAGAGTCATTCGTTAAGGAAACCCCGATATCTTCTGTTTTGAATAAAGATGCACTTTCAACTCAAACAAGCAACCTTCATAATCCTACATTGTATATTACCTAGATTATCTGCAAAAACATTGTCACATAGGTACTGACCTCAACCATATGATCTAAATGGTATGAGATTGTTTAAAATTGACACGAAATCCCAATCATACATTGTGTAAAGTAAGTGATCACTCTAATATGAAAATATTCTACTCACATATGAAATTGGTCATTCTCTTATATCAACGGCAATTAACTGTCGTTCAACGTTTTTCAACAAAAGTTAATTGTTGCTGGCCCTTTTAAAATTGGTTCAATCAATTTTTAAGTTGGTTCAACGGTTATTAAAAGTGTCAGCAGGCATCTAACAACCGTTGAAAAACGTCAAGCGGTTGTTAACTTCTACATGTGATACAAGAGAATAAACAATTTCATGAGTTTGAACTTTGAAGAGTAATTTTCCTCAATAATACTATTGTGGTGGCAGGAGGGGCATATGCCGTGCACTGTGATTCAGTAACTGAGCTACCTATCTTCTGTACCATTCTCAATGGGACCCAACAACAGTTTTTTACACAATTGATTTTATGTATACCCATAACATAAACATGGTTGGTTGTCTTTTTGCTTTGAAATTTGGATTCTTTTTAATAACTCTGTCACTTACTTACACTTTTTTTTTAAGAAGTCACTTACTTACACTTTATTAATGGTTGCATTGCATTGCATGGCAAAAAGATAGTCTGGAGTACTACTTTTTATTTACACTTACACTAATGCTTACTTGTATGAGTGTATAAAGCATATATCTATAGCAACTATTTGACTAAACAACTTTTATTTAATACTTGTACTTAGGTCAATCTGTCTTTACAGTTATGTAGTAAATAGTTGCTTCACGTTTAATTACTTTCACAAGTTACTGCTGCTGCTGCATGCACACAGATTGTATACATATACTTGAATCCAAAGAATCTATATCATACATGCAACTTATTAAAACAATGCATATATTTATATTTATATATACTTTGTGTGATTCATATAGTTTTTCCATGCAATATTCTATGCTGACCTGATCCAATTGCTTTTGGCTTGATTTTGTTGTTTAGTGTGGAAGCTATTTTTTATCTGTCTAATTCAGTTATTCCTTTACCTAAACTAGTTAGCATATGCTTCTAAGGCATGTAGTGTGTGATTTAGATTTAGTATATGGTTCTATGATAGCAAATATTAATTCTTTTTGAATTAATTTTATAAAATTGATTTTTCGTTAAAAATAAGATTGAACATACCTCCTCCAGACACATTTATAAGCAAAAATTATTTAAATTATTTTTTTAAGTTTATTGAATAACTGATGCATCTAGACGATAATTAGTTCAGATACATTGATTATTCAATGAATCTAAAACAGGGATATTTGCTTATAAGTATAACCGAAGGGAGTACTGCACTTTCTCTAAAATGAGTTTGAATGCATAAAGTTGTGTACGAAAGCATCCTAGTCAAGCAAATGGTTGGATGATTTTAGAAGTGATTTTCCTAAAATTGATTAATGTAAATTTATCAATCTAGCACAAACTACATTTTTTCTACTCTAATCAAACTGAGGTTTGGAGGAAAAAATTTTGGACAAAAATAAAAACACATGCATGTTTGGTACTATCGTTAGGTAGTTGGATCTTCACTCGAACGCGCGATATCATCGTGATATTGTCAGATTCCAAACACAATTTTCACTAAAATCATACTTAACAAAATACAAAATCAATTTTGAAACAACCCAAACACACCATAAGTTAACAATTGAAGGGCCATTGAAACTGAACTGACTTACCTAAGGACTTAATGAATGTCATAAGCTTAACTTGTAAAGAAATACAGCTAGAAATCCTTTCTGACTAACCAACATTTTGGCCTTTAAATATTACATCTTTATGAGTTGTTCAGTTAGGTAGAATGCAAAGACTACATATATGTTTTGCTTATCTTCCACTGATCATTTATCTTGCACAATACTATACTTCCCATGTGTTTCATTTTCTTCTCTCACAGAAATCAAAAGCTTGATCATATAATTAAACAATTGAAAAATCAAATTACATTTACATAATAGATACCTATGAAGCACCAACACAAATACAAACACCAACACGTAGACACTGATAATAATTTGAAAAAATAGAACGGATAGTATGTAATCACAAGTCTCAGTGTCAGACACCAACACATATCAAATGCGATCTTAATCTAAAGTGTTGGTGCTACATAGATTGGCTATCACTAGCAGTAAAACATAAGCTTCTTGATGTTTTCACTAAGTTTAGGTAGAGGTGGTGTCTTCGGCGTAGCAGCTCTTGATAATGTAGAAGCACTTCTGAACAAACCTAAAGACTCTGATCTCTCAAGGTAGAGTCTACCTCTATATGCAGCTAAATGTGCATAATATGCAGGAGGAACTAATGAAATTGGCTTAGTACACCTAACAAAAGTAAAACACAAATTGTAAACAAGCTTTTGCAGTTCATCTGAAGTAAACTTATTTTCATCCCACAAGACATGGTAATGAGTTGGCCGACTTGTTCCCTTCACACCCCAATGACTACATAGATAGAAATCAAATTCCATTGGATGAGTAATCACAGAATCAACCACAGTCCCTGGTGGAATATTTTCATATTGAAAGTGAAAATTGTTGTGTGTCGAAGATTGATCGGTGTCAGCAGGAAACAACCTTGTGTGATGCCTCTTTTGCACAACTACAAAGGTAATAAAAGGTTTATAACCATGGAACCTTTTTGAACATGCTTGTTTTATTGATTGTAGTTCCTCTTGCAGCACTTTGTAAAACTGAGTTTCGCTAACACCGTCTCGGAAGAAAATTATTCGGTTTGGGAGTTTTTCCACTTCTTGATAAAAATCTTCAAGCAATTCTCCAACCATTGCACCGAGATCTGCAATAATTTCTTGCCTGTGTGTTTGAGACCTTATTCTTGAAATATATCTGTTTGCTGTTGGCCAGTTCATGCTACCAACAACAGCAGCGACAGATGGACTTGAATCGTCGAGAGGATGAGGATGCGTGACGTCAGCTCCCATGAACATCACCGGCTCGTCAATGTTGAAAAGACGCGGTAATTGAGAAGGAAGCGAGTTGTACAAAGCAACAGTGCATCCACCAACTTTGGCATTGATCTTGAGAGCCAAATTAGCCAAAAACTGTGAACTTAATTTGATGAGATTCGGATACAAGCAGCACTGGCTTACAACACCAACACTTGTCTCGGCAATTCGTTTCAAATCTGCATACCCTTTGTGTTTTTTCTCCATTATACAAATAAGAAGCTGTAGATTGTTTGAGGCAATACTCTGGATTCTTTTGAGCTTAGATTCCAAAATTGTGACATTGTTAAGAACTTGGATTGATTCAAACTGTGGACTAATAATTGTGTTCTTGTTGAGAAAAATACCTAATTGTTCACATCTTTGAGTTAACTGGTTTATGAATCTTGGGATATGAGACTTTTGCTCAGGTGTGCCTCCAAAACTTATTAGTGCCCACCTTTCAATTGTAGTTCCTTCAAAGACGTGGCCATCTAGAAAGTTCCACTGGCGATCGTGACGTGAAGGAGTCAGGTTTCTCACATGACCTCCATCTCCAAGCTTTAGTTTTGGAGGGTAAAGAATTCTCCCAGTCAACTTTGTCATTTCTCTTGAGACTTGGAGTTTGAATTCATTTTCCTGGTCACCACTGTCAAAAGGAATACTTTTAAAGCATTAGAAATTAGAAAGAAACTAATTCAAAAACAATGCAACAATCACTTAAACACTGTTAATGCCACCTAGTCCATTTAACCGTCCACGTAATCACTTAATAACGGTTACACAGTTTGTGGATGGATGTTGGTTAAGATACTTAAGCGTTCTGGTTTATTTTACAAGGGACAAAAGGTTGGCTTTTCTTCTGAAGACTAATCTGAACTTTGTGCTTTTTGTGTGGAATCAGAATGAAATTTCACTCAAATACATAAATGATCATAGAATAGAAGTACCAAGAATGTACAAAGAATCATACACCATATTCTATAAACAAGAAATATGAAAGTAATGCATTGCAGTTATACCTGGTAGGACCAACATTTCCTCTCATGACGCCTTCGATGATGGCTTTTCGTTCTCCCGGTCTTTGACAGCCCATCTTGAGTATTTTTGCCGTCTGATCATCCGACAGTTTCCCAAGGAACTTCTGTCCTTCACAGATCACACAAAGCTCCATAGGGAGATAACAAGGTTTACTCCTACTAATTTGCAAGCATGGCCACTTCCTGAATTGAATGTCGTAGTTATAGTGATCTTTAAAGTAACTCATAAGCCTCAGATTCTTTCCATCTCTATCAGGAAACCAAAGATTTTCAGTTGTCTCCTCAGTTAAGCCATAGACACGGTATCTCTGAACAGTTTCTCTATGGCAAACAAAGACTCTGATGTTCTTCAACGTTTTCTCTACTTCCTTCCTTTCTTCACAGGTTAGCTGAGTTGTCTGCCTTTGAGAAAGATCTCTAAGAAACTCGAGACGTTTCTGCAAATACGGAATAACTCCTATACTCTCGTGGAAAGCAGTTACCGAGAAATCCACATTGAGAGCAAGTCCTTGTTGTGTTGGTCTAAGACTCTGAAAGAAGCCTCTCAATCCAACAGCTCCTCCACCGATATCTTTGCTTCTCCCCATTGAACTCGAATAGAATGACCTTCCAACAGGTATACATTTCTCAGTCGGACTTTCCCTCAAGACTACATCCAAAGCATGTAGATAATCCTGCGGAAGCGGAATCCCTTCGTCACCTTCTTTGCTCAAGTAGTTAGTCAACCCCTTCCCGTCAATCTTCGAGACTAATTTGATATTTATCCGAAAAAGTTTATGTTGTTCACGTTTCTCACAAGGTGATGTCGATTTGCTAGTTGGGATTGGGAGGCTTATGTAGAACTCAAGCTTATCATTTTGGAATTCAATTGGACTATAAAGATTTTTCCTCCCGTCATATGCCGGCAAAGCGCCCGATAAAATCTCAGCATTGTTATTTACCAATTTATGCTTGATTTCTCTAGCAACATCCTTAGAGGGATGAGGAGTAATCTCAACATTGTAATGATATATTTTTTGTGATGAATCAAATTTCACCAAAAAATGGTTGGCAAGGAGAGAAATCACAGGACCTTCTTGTCCACCAGAATCTGGTCTCCTTGCAACAATTACTTCATGTGGCTTCCTTGTTGAAATAAGCTTCTTCCCATCAACTTCTTTAAAGGATGGTCTAGTTTGCTTCTGAAGTTCCTTTGGAGCTAAATCATTATCATAAATAAGATGATTCATCATTTTTGCATAAATTAATTGTAAGCTCAAATAACTAAGTATCTTTTTTATCTCACACTAGATATATCTTATGTGAAGAATGTTATTAGGATAATTTCTAAAAGTGCTTAAAGCAAAAAGTAAATTATTGTTGCTTCTTATTAAAGCAAGTTTGAGAATAAATCAATTTTGACTTGATGTGAGACCAAACAAGTGATCATTTCACTTTAAATTAAATCTACTTTTAACAACAAAAAATAAATAAACCACTAAGCAAAAATATAACACTCAAGTTACAAAAAAATGTCATGTTTCAAAAACATAAAGGATCAATTGCTGCAAGTGAAACAGTGACCTTAAAGTACCTTACATTTTCGCATTAAAAACAGCAAAACCAATGTAAAATCTGAATAAAACCTAGCTTCATTGAAGTTAAAAAAATGCATAATATATAAACAAATCATAAATTATTACAACCCCAAATGCAATGTTAAAAAAGTATATAAAAGAGTAAGAAACAATAAAAAAAATGTTTTTTTTCACACACACTTCAATAAGTCAAAGTAAATTTAAAATTTTTTCTTAAAAAACCAAACAAACAAGGCCTAAAGAATAAATTTTTAGCATCTATATTAAAAAAAACAAAGAATGCAAGCAAAAGGGTATGTTTGAATGGTGCTTACTTACCAGGATCAAGTGAAAGTTGAGAAAGATTGTATTCTGATGAAGGAGAAGTATTGAGTTTGCATGGAAGTTTGTGCAAATGGGTTTTGAGATTTTGAGGGAAAGATGGAATCAAAGGTAGTTGTTGAAGTGAAGGTAAAGGAAGAAGAGCAGGGTAATATCTTTGATACTTATGTTGGTAGTTGTTGTAGAAACCGAGTTGAGTTTGGTATTGTTGAAGATGATTCTGATACTGTTGTTGTTGTTGGTGGTGGTGTTGCTGTTGATGATAGTAATGATGATGTTGATGAGAGTTTGTTCCATTTTTTGTGATGAAAGTGGTTGTTTTGTTTGTGAGATTTTGGTTAGTGTTTTTGTTGGTTGAGTTTTCTTGTGTTTGTTGTTCCATGATTTTGGAATAAGAAAATGGGAAGTGAGAAAGAGAAGAGAGAATATTGTTGTTGGTTTGGTTTTTCTGATATTATAGTTTGAAGATGTGACAAAGAACAGAAACTACAGTTACTGTGTTTAGAGAGAGAGAGATGAATATGAAGAACAAAACAAGAGACAGAAAGGGTGGTGGGAACAAGAACAGGAACAGAGAAGAGGTGTGACTTGAGAGTGAGAGATCTAATAAAGGAACTTTGTTTTGGGCTTTTGTTCCTGGCGGTTTTTTTATGCACTATTCTTTGAGATAATAGTGCTTGCATTGGTTGCAATACAAGAAAAGAAAAGAAAATTGGATAATTGTAAAAAAGCTTTTATACGTGTTTAGTCCCTGCAAATATGGATCATTTAAAATTTGGTTCATGTATTCGTTAATCCTGACAATTTATCCTCCCAAAATTTGATCAATTAAAATTTTGTCCATCAACCCATTTAATCACTGTCACGTCACTAGTCTAATGAGGTGGCATTGCTAATTGATTCATACGCACGCAAAATAACCAAAACGCCCTTAGTTGTTCCAGTTAAACATGAAAGGACGAAAATACCCTCCTCTTTCATCTTCTTCTTCCATTGAAGAAGAACTTCTTCCATTGAAGAAGAATAAAGCCAGCACTGCTTCAGTGGATTCAACAAATGCAACATCATCCTTTACGTTGATCATCGATCTGCTTCAAAATTGTCACAATGAACCTTCGTCATCAATTGAACCAACTCAACTACTCTCAAAAATCAGCTTTTGTTGCCGTTTTCGCCATTCTCATTCCCTTTTTCATTCCCATTCTCTTCCAACCGTTGGGTCGAAAACGAATCAGAAGTAGAAAATAGAACTTGAAGAGATAACATGGAAGGGATGGAAGAAGAAGATATGGATTGTGTTGCTCTTGTTCGAGAGAGTGAGGGAAGAAGAAGAAGAATGGAATCTGGACTAGGTTGAAAGAGGGAGATCGATAATGGGAAAATGAAGATGAGGGAACTGGGTTTATCTAGTTGAAAACTTCTTTCCTCTCCATGAGCATCTTGTATCCTCCTTCCTCTTCTCCCTCGTTCACACTCCGACAAATCTGCAATCATCCTCCTTTGGTGGTTGGATGAATAATGTTCGATGAATAATGAATACAAATTTTGATTTTGTTGGGGAGCTACAGTAATTATTTTAGCAAGTTTTGTGGGATCCAAAATCAATGGATCGATTTCAATAAATCCAAAATTGATTGCACAAAAGAAAAAATAAATGGAAACGAAATTCGTTTTGGTGATGAAGATGAGGACAACATGCTGGGTTTTGATGTTTTGGAATAGTGCTGGCTTTATTCTTCTTCAATGGAAGAAGAAGATGAAAGAGGAGGGTATTTTCTCCCTTTCCTGTTTAACTGGAACAACTAAGGGCATTTTGGTCATTTTGCGTGCGTATGAATCAATTAGCAGTGCCACCTCATTAGATTAGTGATATGGCAGTGATTAACTTGGTTGAGGGACGAAATTTTAAGTGATTAAATTTTGGGAGGACAAATTGCCAGGATTAAGGAATACAAGGACCAAATTTTAAATGAACCCTATTTGCATGGACTAAACACATATAAAAGCCTAGTAAAAAAAATGAACGGTTTCAAAACTTCAATAGTTGAAATCGAATGTAGTTTCACACAGTTTTACGCGGTAAGTCATTTTAGTTGTCGATTGAAGATCAGATGGTCTTGATTAAACCTTGATTTTAATGCAGTTAAACGATATTGACCATTGGTTTAAATTGAACGATTGAAAGTGGTAACTATGTGTCAAAGGGTATTTTTGTACAGCAAGATACTCATGTAGAACAAGAGCTTCGTAAGCAGCAAGATATTTGTATTGATGATGACTCTCCTTCATTTGAATAACTAATCCAACAAGAGATAATATTGGCTGAGGAGATTGAACAAATTAGGGAGAAGGTTGAAGATAGGGGAAGGCAAAAAGGTAAAGAAATGTCAATATGTAAAAAAATTCAAAAATGTAACAAAAACTTAAGAAAGTGTGTCCATCAAGTGAAAGTGATTCATCAAGTGGTAATGGTGTGGGACTCTGCAAAGTCCACCGTTCTGACCCAGTTCAATATGAAGATAGTTAAAAACTTAAACAGTAAAGCATGTGAGTAACTTAACAAGTGACCTAAAGAAGCTTGGACAAAGACATATTTAAAAAACAAAAAACTCCAAAGTTGACAGTATCACTAACAACTATGATGAAATATTCAATGAACTGCAAAGAGAAACCAATCTTGAGATGATAGAGTTTGTCCTCTTTGCACAATGCAACATAATCGTTTAGAAATGAAGAAATTTCAGAACATGTGGACAACATATTGGGTTGGTTCTCCTCGTTCAAGGTATCAATTCCAAAATGAAAGTATTAAGGTGGATGTGGACTTGGATGCTAGAACTTGTGCATGCGGATATTCACATGTAAACATTTGAATTATCAATGATCTTAAATTGTTGTGGTATGTATATTAAAAATGAGGATTATGATGGGTTTATGCTACTGAATTAAGTATCTCTCTATTGCTTCTTTTGTTTCGTCATTTCTTCCTACTGGTTCTTCTAGTTGGTAATTGGTTTCGTTTGGTTTGATTTAGTTATTCTGTTTGGATGATTTCCCTCTTTCGTTATCTACACGCCACGATGGTTACCCATTTTGATTCCTCTTTTTCATTGGTTGTGATATTAGTTGTTTTGATTTAATTTCAATGTTAATTTGTAACAAGTTTAAAGCTTATTAAGCTTTAACTTTAGGGGTAGTGTTAGAATATTAGATATTTTAAATTTATATTATTATGTTATTTGTTTGTGTTTGACAAACTCTCACTGCTTCATATTAATGCATTTTGAGTAGAAGTGTCAAATGGGCTGCCCCGACCCAGTCCGAGAGGCCCGACTATATAAATGGGGCCCATTTATAATCGGACTGGAAATTCTAGAGCCCAACCTAACCTGTGTGGGTCATGGGCCAGCTCGGGCCGTTTATGTTTTATTTTTCACATTTATTCACTCTTTTTTATGTAATTTTTTGCTAAAATATGGTTGGATGGACATAAAAATGTAAATAATTTTTATTTAACAATGAATAATAATTAAACTCTAGATTATTTCTTCCATTAAATCAAATTAATATTTTATAAACTTTAAAATTTTAAAACTTTAAGCTAAATTCATTCATATTTATTAAGTTTATTTATTTAAATATATTTTTATTAATAAATTTTAAATTAGTTGATAATTTTTTTAAAAAATAATACTGTTTTTTTTAACAAAAATCAAATGAAATATCGATAATGGGCCGGCCCGAAGCCTGATGAGCCAGCCCGGCCCCACTTTGTATGGGCCAAATGGGCTTGAGGCAAAAAAAACCTAGTGCATTTTTGGGCTAGCTTTTTTTGACTCGGCTCAATCCAAAATATGGGCTAATGGACCGACCCATTAGCCCAACCTATTTTTTACGGCTCTAATTTTGAGTATAACGGAAAATGTTAGATAATACATAACGAGTCTTTAGTTGTAATTGAGCTAAGAAATGTTTTGTCTATTTATATTTCACTATATATTTTTATAGTGACACTTATATTCAAAAGTTTTGCTCATTCTTATAAAACTCTAACTGGCTTTGTTGTTTTGCTTTCTTTTATCTGATTCTCTATATAATTAAGGGTAGAAATATCAAGACCTAAAGGATATATAAAATCATAGATATAATAACTACTATTTTATTAAACACTTGAGTTAAATTTCATTTTCTTCTTATATGTTGTTAACTTGGTGCTATGAATTTGTTCACATATATGGAGGTACCACTAATATTTTTGTGGACAAATTTACATTCTCACATAAAATTGTGAATCTTTTTATGATTTACTCGTGAGTGAAATGTACCCTTGAGTTGCATTAATGAGAGGGTAAAATGGCATTCACCAAAGAGGTTGTCTTTTTTGTAGTTTCCAATCTGTCTTTGACATTAATACCATCACATAAATGGTCCTTCAAACACTGAAACACTTTTCCCTTTCCTTTGAAAAAGCAATAAGAAGTCAAATTAGGAGAAAAAGACCAAAAAAACCCTCTCCCCCCCCTCCATTCTGTTTATTTATGCTTATGGGGATTTGGGTTTCATCAATCAATTTGGGTTAACATTTTGTCTCTCTTTAGCAGTACTTTCAGTTCACTATGCTCTAAAACATTACCATCCCATTGTTATGTCACTATTGTTGTCTATTGTGTGCAGGCTTTAATCAATTCTCGCACATTGAATTTTCAGCATGTCATGAATTATTATGTACATCAACAAACTGATCTTCTTGCGTCATCAATACTATGATTCTTCCAAATCTCTATTCCCCTTACGATAAATAATATTGAGATAGTATAGTACAATATTTTAGATGCAATGGGACCACTTTTACAAGCCTATGGCAACACAAACAGAATCGAAACACATAACAATCGACTATTGCAATGGTAAAACTTTGAGAATATTCAACCACTAGCACACATGCAGCAGATACACAGAAGAAACTATAGTCTAAGCATGGTATATATGGTTTTTTATTAGTAAGTAATTGTTTGCAGACATATACTTTTCTATATTTTTTTTTCCTTCAACTTTCTCGTAAATATTAGATATAATATTTGTCTTTTTTAAATTGAGCAGTGTAGTTATTTTATTGTTAGCAACATGTAATAAAAATTAGGGTCTTGTTAACCAGATAGTTAACAAGCTAAAAGTAGAAGGAAAAAAAAAATCAAATTTTAACTATTAAAAAGTGTAATACACAATTTTCAAAAAAATATTTTCTTTTATAATTCCTTAATCATCGTCCCATGAGCACTAGTTACATTTCCTTCAAAATTAAAGTAAACAAAAATAGAACATAATGAACAAGATCAATCTTTATTAACACAGTTCGGTCAATAATACTTATCTTTACGCTATAAAGCAACTATATCTCCGTATTATTTATACAATGATTATAGTTTCGGTGTTACAAACAATATATAGTGTTAAAATTCAGATTACAACAATACACATAGACCAATACATTTTTTTTAGGAAACGAGACCAATACATAAAGGCTATATATGAGACATACGCAACCAACGTTCATAATAAAAAATGAAGTAAAAAATTAAAGTAAATTTAATTTGGAGATAAAGTAAGTATATTCAATGTTGATGATGAAATCATTGACTAATACTGTGTCGACATACATAATAAATTATGAATGTATTGAAATATCAGCAATTTAAGTTGAGATTGCGAACTCTTTCATCTAAATAAATTGTCCACTTTAGATAAACTAAACCGATAGTCACTTCAAGTAGCACGCAAATTTAATCAAGCTCAATCAATTTAACTCCTAGTCTAATCCAGAGAGGTGTAGCTACATATTTTCTTAATGGCTACTTATTAGAACTGAGGAAAAAAGGTGGAAAAAAACAAAGAAACTATTTTATGCATATCACTTATTTCTAGATATCCTTTACATTATTTTTTTTGAAAAACTTTATATCCAATCTAAGAACCGACTAATCTGAAAGAACTAATTTTTGACATTAATTTTATCTTTAATTCTTACTTTTGCCTCATCTTTGGTTTACATTATTAGTGTGTGGCGAGGTGGGAAAGGATGATTCATGCACTTGGAAAGGTGTGTCTCTTGAGACAAACATAAGTTGAATGTGATGATGAAACAAATGTGGAGCCTTAAAATATGCTTAGTTTGATTGTATACCACATAGTAACTCCACTAATCATCCTTGGTTTTAATACTGTTTACACTATCTTTATGCCGTAAATTATGTTATGCATAGAATGAAGAACATTTTTATAGGAAATGATGTGGGTCTCTTGTAAGATCACACCTACAAAGTATGTTTGAATCTAAGTTGTTAAAAGCAACAGATTAAAAAATTGACAAGGTTTTATTATACTTTTGATTCTATCCAACTTCATTGAATAATTTCTTTTGCGTATAAAGTTTTGGTCTCTATCATTTGGATAAATTTTGATTTTAGTCTTTTCTAAAGAAATTAGATTAGTGTCTCTATAATTTAAGATTTTCATTATTTTAGTGTTTCATCTATTTGCCCATTCAATATAGATGATGTGGCATTGCCACATCATTATCTATTGGTTGACTGCTAGAATAAACAAACAAAAAAATTAAAATAATTACACGGATCATAAGAGAAAAAAAAAACAATAAATTAGATGATGTGGCATTGCCACATCATTATCTAAGTTTTGCATCATTGTAAATAATAGGTTTTTGGTCTATCATCCCTTTTTTTTTAAGGATGGTCATCTTCCCTCTGTTTTCTTCTTTTTTATCTATATAAATATTTTACGCAACCATTTAGCTCAACATCATTAATATGAACTCCCCCCACATTCTATGAAGAGTTTGAGGATAAAACTAACCATGTGCTAGTATTAAATAGACAAAACATACGCCAAAGCTCAACATCATGTTAGAATTCACTGTTTTAATTAAAAAATATTTGCAATGAAATATGTAAAATCTTAAACCAAACAAGTTTCTATTATTGTAGAGCAAACATCAAATACTATGCTTGGAAAGACATTTGATCAAAAATTAAAATATCATGATGTGTATTTTTAGATAAGAACAAAGTAGTATTTTCAGATTGGCATCAAAGTGATTCAGAGTTCAATTTTGTTTTTACTTGTCACACTCTTATTCATTGCTCATGACATGTTTGAATTCATTGCAAATAATTTTGTTTTGAAAAGGAGTCATGGGAACCATAAACTCACCTTGTATTTTTTTTGTCGGATAATGAATTTCAAAGAGGACCAATTGTACAAAAATCGATGTCAATAATTGATGGGAAAATATGCAGTGGTTGTCATAAGTTAACTCACTGCCTTTTTTAGTGCTAGTAGAAAAAAATGACGTAAAAACAAACAGGCGTTAAGATCTTTTGTAACAATAAATTTAAGTATTATTATTACCCATGATCATATTCATAGTGACATAATAAAACACATTGAGATAGACCAATACTTTATAAAGGAAAATTTGGATAGAAGACTGATAATAATTGCCACAATCCAACCAACTTACTTACAAGTTTTTTTATTTTTTGCTCAACTTACTTGTAAGAGGAGAATTATAGATATTCATTCACGAGTTTGAGGTGGAATATTGTAAACAAATAACTATTGTCAAATAGCTTTTTTTTTCCGAAAATTATCATGGACAACATATTATGTTGTAAATTAGTTTAGATCATGCTAATGCTAATATATATCCTTAAGGTATATATTAAGAATTTGACAAATAGTAAGTATTTATTGAGAAAAAGTAATTTTCAAAATTTTGATAGATAAATTAGCACAATATCCGATACATGATTTTACTTAGTGTCTTATACATGTTAGCATTTCCCAACTAGTTTTTATATTAGACTCATTAATAAGGCTCATTCCTCTTAGCTTAGTGTATATACTCAGATTAGTTTTTGTAATCTTTACACAAAAATGTGTCAATTGAGCATGCTCTTTGGTTCTGACATATTGCATTCACAATTAAATAAACGCAAGATGTAGAAGAATATTAAAGAGTGAAAAGCAAAAGATAAGTTGACTGCTATAGTCTATAGATAAATTGAAGAGTGGAAAGCAAAAGATTAGAAAAGGACAAAATTGGCCACTATGTTGGAAACCAAGACTACTCTATTTTCACACATATACAATACAATACAAGCAACTTTTGCATTTGATTTCACTTAAAATATGAATGTTCAATCACATACAAGAAAGAGCCAAAAAACTACTCTATTAGTGAATAACATTGTGTCTCAGCATCAAGCTGAAGATATAAGGGGACTGGAAAGACTGTCAGTGTTTGATGAGTATTGAATTGGAACCAAAGCAGGATCTTTATAAGCATCTACCAAATTGTGATAAAACTCAGTCAATGTAGGATCATTCTGGTCTTCCCTGTCCTTCTTTATCAAACTCTGAAACACAGACATGAATCGAAATTAGAGTTAACAGATTGAATGCAAAATGCAATAACTTTGTTTTTCAGAGAGAACGGTTTCATTTTCTTTTATGTCTATTTGGATAAACAACTTAATTAAGCTCTTGTAGCATTAGTGTTAATCATATAAGTTCTTATGTATAAGTCATTTCTATAACAAAAGATAAATAAAATCAAGCTATTTTTATATAAGCTATAAGTTGTTTTCATAAGCTATCACAAAGATCTTATGGACATAAACTGAAAACAACTTATAGACATGTTATAAGTTGTTTAATAAGCTCTCTTAAACAGTTTTGCTACTGCCTATGCTAGTCGATAGACTCAAATAAGCCAATCCAAACAGGCAAACATTTAGGTCATAGTTGTTTTCTTCATTTGAAATGTACCTCGGCAGAGTATCCAACAAATATTGGTAGGAATCGTTTTCGGCAATACTCATTAAATAAAAGTGTGAGGAGCGGTAGCGGAAGCGTCAAGGTAGATGCTAGAGAGAGTTTTTTCAATGCAAAGATTCCCACTGCAATGATGTGCATGAGTACTAGAGAGAATATCATTGAATTGTGCACAGTAGGCCAAAATTTTCCCGCAGTTTCATACCTTGGTGCATATACATTCATAAACTGCATAATACATAAGCAGAGAGTATCAGTTCAACTAATATCAGAAGTTCATGAAGTGTCTCTTATTTTCACGTATAAAATTACTGCCATATTATGGTTACTCGTTATAGTTAGGAATTTTCACAAGGCAATCAAAATTAATTACTTTTTACACTGTCACACAACCAATGATGGTTCCTGTAAATATTGCCTTTACACAGTTTTAAATCAAATTTCTGATCTTGGACATTTCTCATTTGTCTTCAATCAACCATTAATTTTTGAGTTAGAATGATGTCTTCTATATTTTGTCCACACACAACTACCCCAAAGTATGCATCTTTAGTATTCATGAATTGGCAAAGCATGAGAAAGACCATTAAAAGCTACACCATTATTATAGTGCTGAATATTATATTTCAAGGCTGTCCTTTTGATCAGATACCAACTAAATTCTTTTTCTCAAATTTTTTATCGAACCCGAGTACATAATCAAATGTCATTCTTTGATTTCTTCAAAGTGAATCACTGAACCAAGACATCAAAATACAACTTGTTTAGGTCTCTCCTCTTCATTTCTTAATGTACTTCGTTATCAAATTTCTTCACTCATTCTGGAAAGGCATGAGCCTTGATATAGTTTCGATAACTACTATCCTAAAATCAATAGAAAGCATGCTTAAAACACCTTACAAGTAGTTGCCTTATCATGTGAATCATATCTCTCGTTTCCATTATTTCCAAATCACTATTCAGCTATACAAAACCCAACTTATCCATAACTACTTTGCAAAACTTAAAAAGGCTTAATTTCATATTAACTTTTGGAAACGACTTAACATTTATCAACACAAAGATACCCCTCAACATTTTCCAAACATCCTACTTCAATTATTTGCTAATAAATATTCTTCGGCTACATCTTGCAGGTCTTCCCAAGTTTAGGAAGTCCTAGTTAAAAAAAGTTCAATTACACAATATTAACAAACACTAGGATTTAGCAATTAGGAGAACAGAGAGAAATTATTATAATACCTACACGTCTCTTCACTCAGAAATATTTTGTTTGGTTTAAATAATTATAAAGAACAGATGCAATTAGGTTATCAAAATCAGAGACAGGGTACACACAACATTGGCATAAAATAAGCTCATCAACATTAGAGACCCTTCTAGAAATAGATAGATATAAAAATAATACCCAAATAAATGCTTACCTGGTTTTTGTAAATGATGTATGCAAGACAAAAGTAGGCCAGGACGAACGGTAAAATTAGTGGAGCCAGGAAGAAATATGAAATACCAAGAAGTCCAAAGAAAAGGACCCTTGGAATATCCTTGTGGTATGGCATATATGGAAGTTCAAATTCATCATCTGGAGTTTTGAATAGCCTTGTTATCAAATTAACAATATAAGGAAATATACGGAAGAGTTCTGATGACACGCTTGTCCATCCTGACGTGACAGCGTAAGTAATAAAGAATGATGCCTACAATCAAACAAAAATTATTTGCATCAAAAAGATAGAAATGAAAAAAATTATTATTATGAATTGGCGTATAGATTTAGCTGAATTGTGAGCATAGGACGTTTAAAGTGATAGAGTATGACTAATGAAGTGTATTAGTATTCATCAACCAAATAATTATGAGTAATAATGAGAATATTGTTTACTCCCTCTGTCTCCTTATAATATCATTTAAGGTAATGCATGCTTCTTAACAAAATAATTAGTTCTGTTAACTGTGAAGACTAAAATACCCAAATTAATTGGAATAGTTGAAGTAATAGCAGTGAAATAGTTAGGTGGACTATTTAATTAGATGAGGATATTATTGGGAAAAAAAAGTAAATAGATTATGTCTTGGTTTTTAAAGTGACAAATAATTTGAGACAGAAATATTTCTAACGTAACCTTATTAATGTTTTATAATGGAGAGAAACATCATCTAACCTGTGCTGGAACAACAATTGCTAACTTCCCAGGAATGGACGTAGGATCAAGGATGGTAGACGCCATAGATAGAATTGAGCCAGAAAATGCAGTCGCGAAAAAAACATTCCATACCGTGAACCACAACACTTTAGTAGTTGCACTCATTTCTATATCACTGTGTGAGATGTATCCTTGAATAGTGGAAAGGAACTCCATGGTAGGCGGCACCAGTTGCAGAAACAACTGAAGAATCAGACTGGGAAGATATCCGGTAATTATCTGACTCACAAATTTTCTGTAAGCAGATCCACAAAAGGTTCAGAGATTTTGCATTGACAACTTGAAAAAACAGAACAAAAAGCCAAAGCTATCATGTGAACAAGATTAGGTGACCACAATTTGACTACCTAGTTTGACATGTTCATTTGCTCTATGCTTCATAGGGTGCATTTTATTTTCTAAATAATAGAGTTGAATAGCGCGAATTTATTAACAATAGTCATTGGAAAGAAATAAACAAAAGATGAAGCACATGACATGATAGAAGTTGGCTCCTCCAAAGTGAGTAAAGTGTAAATAAGGAAATCAATGACTGTTATTTCAACAAACTCATGATTTGTTTTGATTTACCCTTCTTAATATATGACTTTGATATTTGTCAATCAATGGTTTTTTTTTTGGTTACTTGTCAATCAATGGTCGAAACTTGTTACTCTAAACAATGAGTTGAATATTTGTTCCAGGAAAAACATCCAAAAGTCTAAAATATCGAAACCGTTTTTTCCTCTCCTATATAGTCCTCTTCACTAAACCTTTTTCTCTCCTTCAACCTTCCTCCTACAGTATGCACTTCATTTCTCTCCCTCAAAACTAAAAGTGTTGTACATCACCAAATAGAAGACAGAACAAAAAAAACTATGTTGTAATTCAATTATTACTTGTGCTGTATAATTCCCCAATGTGCATCCATATATTACTTTTTGGAACTAACTGATATTACAAAATCATTAAACTGAACATGCAATCATTGAAATATAAAACCTACAGTCACCAACTTGTCACCTAATCGATGATTGACCTAATTCTCATGCAACTCTAAAAGTTTTTCTTTTTGTGCATAGAAGAGAAACAAGATACCATAAAAGAGAGAGGAGTTATGAATGACCAAATAACATCAAATAAATAAACCAAGTTAACTTACATGGTTAGAATACTCGTCAAGAAGGGCAACAAAGTTTTCAATTGACTCAAGTTGGTAAGCCCTTGTACAAAGACTACAGGTACAAGGAACAAAATAATGAAAACAATAGACACGAGTACAACCACCAACTTAGAAATCCATCTTTGTATGAATGATTCAGAGAAGAAAGGCCAGTAAACATCACGAGGTTCTGGAGCCAACTCAGTAATCCACTGTGTGGGATTGACTGATTGCTGCATGTGGAAAGCAGTTGCGGCAGCAAAACGAGTCCTGAAGAATACAAATGCAGCTCGAGCCTACTTGTGTATTAGTAGCATGCACTTTATGCCAACAGAGACATGAAAAATTCCAATAGTTAAAAGAAGGCTGATATACTAGTTTTAAAATGTTTCTTTTAAAATTCAGAGATTACCACATACTTCTCCTGCCAGTGAAGCCTCTGACTGCTTCAATCTTACATTCTCCGCAATCTCCTCTAACTGCTTTTCATAACGCTCTATATGATTATTTCTTTGCTGAAAAAGTCGAGAAAAGGCTCCTTCCTTAATCTTCTGCTTAGTGGGATCTGGTCGTGATTGTGCAGCCGTTTTGTACATATTGTTTGCATCATTCTATATTGAGGAATTCAAAAGATAAGGAAATGAGCTTCATAATTCTTCAAATTGAAACAGAAATAGTATACCAAAGCACTTAAGTTTGATCAACATAGCAGCCACCTTATACATGCCATCGAAAAGATGATTGAACTCACATAGAAGATGTTAATGTTATTATGTATTGCTAGAGTATTAAAAGCAATAAATATGTAGAACAATACACAAATCTACAAAATTATGCGGCCCTTTAGAAGACTAAAGTAAAGTTTCCAAGAAAATGTAAAATAGAGAAAAAAATTGATTATCAAGAAAGGAAATTAAAATTCAACATAATCCTTACCACAAGACTTCGGAGTTTGCTTGTACGACGAACAACCACATGTGACAGATAAGAAGAAGGGTAGAGCTCTTTAAAGAAGTTGTCAACACAGTCACTGATGCTACTAGAAGAAGTGGGAATGCTGTTAACTAAAATGGCGAACTGATGAGGCTGTGGTTTGGATGAATAAAAGTAAGAAATTCTTCTAGAAGATATGAGTTTATATTCCTGAAGATTGAAATAATATTGAGAAATGAGTAGGTTGTTCAATCTTGGTTCTTGCATAAACTATACCTACTTATATATGTCAATTAACAAAGAAAATTAAGAAGAATAGACACGCTTATTAACAAGCTCTGAAGAATTAAGAGGTAATTCCTGTTAATTAGTCGTGAACTCTAGATACCAAAAAAAAGATACAGGGCTTGTTTAGATTGCCTTATTTGAACTCATATACTACTTCATAAGCACTTCTAAGATTGTTTTGAAAGAGCTTATGGAAACAACTTATGACATGTCTATAAGTTGTTTTCAGCTTTATCCATAAGCTTTACAGGATAGCTTATACGGAACAAAAAAAATTGAGTTATTTCACCTTTTGATATAGAAATAGCTTATACATAAGCACCTGTATGATAATTTATTCTATAAACACTTAACTAAGTTGTTACTAAACAGGGCCATAATAGATATTACTCAACACATTTTCATCTTAAAAGGTCATAATTAATGTGGTTTAAAAGGCATAAAATATGAAGATAGATGAAGGAGTTAGAAAAAAAAAATTCCATAGGCTAAGAGTGCTGCACTTACATTAAAAAGAAGCAAGCATATGAATCCAGTTACAACATATACAGCACAGAAGTGTACCCATAACCTGAAAAACAAATTATAAAGGATAACAATCTTATAAAGATTAAGATCCCATAATGTTGAATAGAACAATAAAATCTTGAGGTAGTATTACCATTTAGAGCCACTGTTTATATTTGATATAGTGAACACATCCAAGGAGTTACTAGTAAAGTTAGCAACATCAAAATCTTGTAGCTGATTTCCCCAGCAATTGACTGGAAGAAGTACAAAGACTCCAATAACCCCAGCAAAAGTAAATATTTTCACACTGCATCCAAGAAATATAAGAACAAATCAATCTAAATAAGAGAAACTTAAACAACTTAATTACCCCTTTTATGTTTTTATAGTGGCATTGTTCTAAACATCATTGCGGTCACAGTTACAGTTACGTTAAAAACCTTGATATTGCAGCAAAATGCGAACAAATGTGGTCAATGCAACTGCAATTGAGGTTGCAATGTTGTCGCGGAGACCTCTATAACATTTATAAGACCATAATTTAGTTCTACTATCCCCTAATGAAGGGAAATCTAGAAAGATATAGTACCTGAAGGTTATGATACGCATAAAGACAACACCATCTAACCCTGACGATGAGTACAGCTCCTCCTCAGAGAGTTTCCAGGCTTTAGCAACCCAACCTGCAGAAGGTATAAGTCTTTCTAAATTGAAATGACTTCTCCTCTTAGAAGTTCCTTCAACCAACAAGCGAGGCACGTAAACTTCATAATTGCTTGGTTGTTTCCTCAATATAGAATACAATGTCCAGAATAAGACACACAAAGCTGTGTTTATCCCAACGGATGTCAGAAGAGCTGACACGATCATGTTTCCTAGCAAATCTCAGAAACCCGTAATAAGTATGACTCTGCAAGTTGCAACAAACACAAGCAGTGGGGGAAAAACACGGTCAAATATTCTTCAAATTTGAGTTGATGATATGTGTACAAAACACAATCGATATCCAAAATCTACCGATCATAAGATGAATATTACAAAACCTATTAAGATATATGAAGCACTCACATGAACACGACGATAACAACAACAACAACAGCAACAGCAACCAAGCCTTATCCCACTAAGTTTGGTCGACTACATGGATCAAACGACACCCTATTCAATCATATACCATATTTCTATCCAATTCACTAATCTCTATATCTTTCCTAATAGTTTCTATTATAGTTTTTCTAGGTTTTCCTCTACCTCTAGTGATTTGACTATTCTCCATATGATCTAATCTTCTTAATCTACATGTCTTCTCTCTCCACATGCTCAAACCACCTAAGCTTAGTTTCCTCCATCTTTATTACTATAGGTGCTACCCCAACTCTCTCTGATGCTGTCATTTATAATCTTGTTATGTCTAGTCTTACCACACAATGACAACAAAAATAATTTAAGCCTAAAAAAACAATAATATTTGAGAAAATTAAATAATTGAATGTAATGTAATGACATGTGTGGTTACCGTGTCGGACACCTAAACATGTCGGGCACAGAAACACACCTAAACTTGTTAGACACCGGACACACTTTCAATTTGAAGTGTCAATTCTACATATATCAAGAGATTATTATTCTATAAAAGCAAATTTTGTATCAATATGCAACCAAGTGGTGAAATGAAAAAGCCAGATTGAGAAACTTACAAAGTAATGAAAAACTTTATCCAAAACCCATCAAGATATTTTTGGTATGTTGAGTACAAAACAAGAAGACCCAGAAACTGAAATTGAGATTACTCGCTTTGACAAAGAAGAGAAGAAAAGAATAAAGAGAAAGCTTGAAACTATGTAACTGTTTTTGTGTGTGAGAAAAAACAACATTGCATTTCTCGCTACTCCAAACTTATAAAATCAGAAGAATGTCATACAAATAAAATGTCATTTTCTAGTTTTTATGTTCTTGTTAATTTAAGTAAATATCCTTTCTCCTAATATTTTGTTTTGTTGACTAAACAAACAAACAAAAAAGGTGTGGATGTAATGTCACTCATTTTTGCCAACTCAACACATTTTTGGATATTTTAATAACTATGTCGACAATCATCAATTATGATTTCTAATTCTAATTGAGAATTATATACAACTATTTTTTTAATATTACTCTAATTATCATTACTAAAAAACTAGAGTTTAATTATTATATTTTTTTGAGGAAAAGTTTAATTATTATATTTTGTTCCTTAAAAAAAAAATTAGTATATTTTGTTGGTGTACAATTATTTTAGGGTGTACCATTATTTTACCAATTCTCATAGAATTAAGTCTTAATTACATGTTTGATATTTTATGTTTACTTTAGGTTTTAAATTGGTTTTGTATAAAAAAAATTAAGTAGGTCCTTTATGTTTTGACAATTTCAAGTTGATTTAAAATGTATCTCACATTAGAATAAGTTAGGTTCTTCCACCAATTGAGAGTTTAAAGATAATACGGGTGACGAAATTAGAAAATCGGTTTTAAAATATTTTTTTAATTCATGATGTGGAAGGGACTAACTTATTTCGACGTGACTAATTTTTTAGACCAACTTGAAACCTTTAAAACTTTTAAAACATAAAAGACCAACTTAAAATATAAAATAAACATAAGGATCAAACATACAATTAAACCTATATTTAATTATATATTGTCACGTCAATCAATAAATATATCGATTTATATATTTTCATATTTATTAATTGACATGACAACCTATCATTATATGCAATTGTAAAATAATTAAGGGAGTTTCTACGGTACACCCTTAAATGTACACCCTTAAATTAAGGTGTACCGGTACACCTATTTGATAAATCAATTAGTTAACGATCATTTTTATATAATAAAGAGATATTTGTTGATTTTTATATTTTAAAAAATATTATTTCATAAGAAAAAACATCATTTTATTATTTATATGAATCGTACTAATTTTTTAACATTTTATGGAAAAAATAATCAATATTCACCATCATGAGAAATAAAAATTAAAAAAAGTTGAATTGTGATTTATCGACACTTTTGAAAAATATAATATAATTATTATAATTATAACCAATAGAAAATATATTTTTTCTAGAAAAAATAACTCATTAAACTATTTATTTAACATATAGGTGTACTGGTACACTCAATTTTGTTGAGTGTACCGTAGAAATTGCCAATAATTAAACGCGATAAATTATATTAATTAAATTCAAAATATTATTAACCTAAGTACATAAAGTGTATGGTTTTTTCTTTTTGAGGAAATGACGTGGATGGAGTTGAAACATTGTTAGCTCAACCAATGGCTTTCATTCCACGTCGGTCATTGACGGTTAGTTGTTGCTGCTGCTCAACGTGTAGGCTTGTTGTGCACAGTCTACTTATTAATCTATTAAAAAATAAATAAATTTAAATAAATAAATAAACTTTAGAAACAAATTACCGTCACAATTACAAAACTAATCTCCTATTATAAAATTCTACCACATGTCCTACTTTCACTATTTTGATTTTCTATTTTTTTAAATAATAACATTTTTCTTCTGTAATAAATAATATTTGTGGGCATTAAAATATTTACTCTTATACATTTTAGTTCATTGGAAAAATGATAAGTTGTTGTTTATCAATTATGCCTTTTTTTTTATGACATTTATTGTTTTCACGTTATTTTCTGTAAACGAATGGCTGAAGTGTATCGTTCAAATATAAAATTTGTACTCGTTACAAGATATGATTGATAATTGTTCATCTATTTCTTGTATTACCCTCATAAAGCACCAATTTGATCACTCTCCTTTTTGAATTCAAGATAAATGAGATTAACTAGCATGGACACCCGTGCCAAGCACGTACTAGAATTCCGTCAAACTTAAGGGAGATAATATTGCGATGTAGCAAAAGTCAGTTAAAGTTCAACATTAGATGAAAGAGTGCAGGTTGAACATCAAAAGAGTGAAAAACTCATACTTAAGCCTTAAAGTTTTGGATGAAACTGTAGTCTCATTTCCACTGTGTGGTTGCCCTTTCTCCGATGTGTTGATCCACATTATTGTTGGCTCCTCCAGAAAGTCCAACTGTGGTAAGATATCCTGGTTCAACGTTGTAGAGGAACGAGAGTGTTCTAAGTGGTGGATCACGAACACGGAGAGTCTGACACTTAATGGAGAGATGTTAATGTGTTAAGTGTAAGTTAAAATTTACATTGTATGCAAGAGGATTAAATGACATTAAAGTGTCAAAGTTAATTTGATGCCAAATTTTAGCCATTAATTAATTTTAATCCAATGATGATATTGATTAAGTTAGTTAAGGTGGTCACGTGATGACCATGCTGCAGTCAAGTCTAAGTTTTGGTCTCTCGGTGGTATTTCCTCTTCCTCTCATATGCTCCCATCTCCACGAGTTAGTGTGTTTTCGATTTGACCTCCCATCTCCTCAGTTATCTAAAAAAAATGAAGGTTATAGATTTGCTACTTGCTTAGTTTTTTAGGCACTATGTTCCAACATAGGTATATTGATAGACGAAACATGGATTCCTCAAGTTCAACGCATGATGTTTGGAAAAGGCAAAAACTTTATGTTATACACGACCTTGATCATAGCTCTATAACAATAAAATATCAATAATCAATAAAAATTGATAAACATCATTTCCAAAAACAAATACTACATAAAAATAAATACTTCATATATATTCTAATTGATATGTGATGCATTTCTTCTTTTCTCTTGATTGGCTTCCAAGTCTAAAAATAAGAATCCGGTAAAAGACAAAGAACATACAAACACCAATTTTGAATAAGAAATCACAATATTCTTCACACAAACAAAAGCAACATAAGAATAAGAAATGTTAATCAAACACTAAAACAATAAAAAAATAGGAAATAAACAAATAAAAGAAAAGATAATGTGGTTGAAAGTGGTTTTTTTTTCCCCCAAAAAAGAGTAGCTAGTAAAGAGTTAGACTACCAAAATATATTAATGAAGGAAAATAGAGAAAACCAAAAAACAGGAGGGGGACTATACCAAGACCTCCTTAATGTATAACAAACCTAAAGTTAGGCATTCCTAACTTGTTTCGAACAAAAAGAGAATTAAGGTTAGTTGGTAATTGTAATCAAGTGGTTTTTTTATGAGAGGAAGAGGTAGATGAAAATAATGAAAAATAATTTGTCTACATATATGAAAAAAAATCATGTCATGATCAATTTTGATTGACTAATGAAAAATAAATGAGTCATGATCCATTTTGATTGACTAATAAAAAATAAATGAGTCATGATCCATTTTGATTGGTTGATAAAAAAACATTAAATGAGATGAGAAATTTGAAGATGCCATGCGTACTTTTAAAAAAATTAAGGCAAATGTTTATAATAGAGATGGAGATTTTCCTCCTAGCTTTAAATTTCTTAGTATGTGGACTCTCCACAATGATTGCAGATCCTTAATAGAAAATTGTTGGCAAGAAAATGTTGTTGGATGCCCAATGCATATTTTAAGTACAAAGTTGAAGTATCTGAAGGCTAAGTTGAAAATCTGGAACACGAAAGTTTTTGGAAATGTTCATGAATGTGTCGACAAAATTGAAACACACTTAAACCATATACAACACCAAATCCAAATATCTGACCGCTCAGACACTCTCTTTAACCTAGCAAAAGTTGTTCATGTTCAATTGGAAGTTGCTCTAAAAAAGCAAAACCTTTTATGGCAAGAAAAAGCCGGAGTTAGCTGGCATGTTGATGGAGATAGAAATACAAAGTATTTCCACAAAATTACAGAAATCAAGAACAAAACAAAGCTAATCTCTCATATTAGAAGTAATAATGAGTTGATTATTGATCCTTCCTTGATTGCAGATCACATTGTTTCTTATTATAAATGCTTATTTTCGACTAACATTGTTTTCCACGATAACTTGCTTGTGGAAGAAGTTATACCATAGCTTATTGATGAGTCAGTCAATACTTTACTAACAAACATTCCTACTACAGAGGAGATTCAACATGCTGTGTTTGACATGAATAAAGATGGGGCTCCTAGCCCTGATGGCTTATTTTCTTTATATATAGTATAAATTATATCTTTTTTTTAAGAATATAATTTTTTTGGTCATGTAGTTAAGTGGTAAGTTGACCTTTAAAGTGAATAACTGGGAAATTCAAGATTCAAACCCAACCTCTATATATATTTATGTCGCTTTATTAATACACATAGTTTTTCCATCATAATTTCCTTGAGTAAACAGTCACTTTTGTCCCTAACTCTACACATCGCTGTCACAAAGGTCCCTGACTCAAGATTAAATAGAAAGTAGTCCCTGAATGTGTACTTCTGTTATCACTTTAGTCCCTGACGTTAAATAATTCTATTAACTGATGATGTGACAAATGTTTTACGCTGACAAATAGTATGAGGTATTATAGGGGCTAAAGTAAAAGTAGAAAATTCTCACTTTGATCCCTGAACCAAAAATTAATATCCCCAAAAATCAATATTCATGAACTGAAAATCAAATATTGAATTCCTTGATGGTTTCTTCTTTTTAATCTCAATGTTAACTTCCAATTATACTATTTCATTTTTTAAGAAAGATTATTAGCTTCAAGAATACATATCCAAGTAAACTTCAATTGATTATTTACAAATATTGTCATAATATAGTTATCTGAGCATCTGCATTTCTACAATATGATTGCAGAACAGAAACTTAAGCCACTTGATTCAATATTTGTTTTTATATTAGCTATTATAATAATCACTGATATAACGCCAAACCTGTTATGTGAATTATTAGATAATATTTAGCATTTGCTATTAAATTTTTAGGCATGTTGTTTGTTCATGGAATAACAACCATTGAATGGAAGTTTGATAAATGTTGTAGGCGTGGAATAACAGCCATTACATGGAAATATAACAAATGTCATGTGCATGTAAGTGTTTACTAGTAGGGACCTTAGTGACAGTAAGTGTTTACTGTCAAGGACCTAACTAATAGTAAGTATGCACAATCAAGGACTTAACAAGTCTCCTGCAACCACATAACAACTTCATTGAGGAAGATGACTCAGTTCTTAGACGAAGAGCAACACTTCGTTGGGACGAGTTTGAGGATATTGATTTTGGATCGGGGATATTGATTTTCAGGGATATTGATTTTCGGTTCAGGGAACAAAGTGACATTTTCTACTTTCACTTTAGTCCCTGTGACGCCTCATATTCCTTATCATCATAAAACTTTTGCCACATCATTAGTTAACATAATTATTTAACGGCGGGGACTAAAGTGATAATGAAAGTGCACAATCAGAGACTACTTTGTATTTAATCCTGAGTCAGAGACCTTTGTGACAACGATGTGCAGAATCAATGACCAAATTAACGATTTACTTTAATTTCCTTTCATACCAACCACCGAATAAAGAATTCTTTTCACTTTCTTTTCTCTCCTCTATATTTCCTTTATCAATCGAACAAAATGTAAGAATGCGTGAGACTAACTTGTTATAGTTTATTTTTCTTAAAAATTGAATTGAACTTTGCGGTTTTTCCCAAGAACTAAAATGTACCACAACTTAAAAATTAAATTAAATAAAATAGAACAAAGATAATAGTCATTCTGGTCCCTAAATATGTAATGAGTAGTCAGAAAATAGAACAAATAGTCATTTTGGTCCTTAAATATGTAACGAGTAGTCATAATAGTCTCCCAATGCATCGAAATTTCAAAATAGTATTGGATTATGCACTTAGTTAGTCAAAATAGTCTTTTAATGCTGACATTAACTCTTTTGATAGAGGACTACAATAAATAAGTGCTTATAACGACCAATAACTATACAATATATATATAAAGAAAACAATCTATTTTAGCTCTTTTGAGCTGACTTTTTCTTTTTTCAAAAATACCCTCAATTTTCAATACAAATAACACATGTAACAAATGGATAGGAATAAATTTAAATATTAAAAAAATGTAACAAACACAAATGTCCAATTTTTTCCTTTATCATTTAAAAAGTGTAACAAACTATATAAATGTATTTATACTTACTTTTTCATTATCCCAATTATACCTTTAAACAACAACTTTTTTTATAATAAAGATTGTTGTTGGTGTCATTAAAAAAAAAAAAATTTAGATTATATTTTTTTGTTATATTGTTGGTTTCATTGAAATAGATACTCATGGTTAGTTTGATTTGTTATAATTTGAAAGCAAAAAATATTTATATCAACCAAAATTAAAAAAAAAACATTTATATTTTTTACTTTTAATCAAAATTAAAATTTCATAAAAAAATACCGTTCATAATTTTCAAACGTTAGTGTAATAAAAAGAGTGGAAAGACAGGCACATGAGTGCATGTCTTTTCACTAGTGATAATAATAAAAGTAGGTATATTGAGGGACTAATATAACAATATTAATGAGACATTTTGACTAGAAAATATTTTGACCAACATAATGTATAATCAATTACTATTTTAAAATTTCGAAGGCTGATTTTTTTATGAAAGAAGATTACGAGAGATTATTGTACTTCAAAATGATTAGAGATATGCTATTTATATAACCACCTTGAGACAACTTTTGACAACTCTCTGATACTCACATTATGTTTTTATTTTCTTACCTCTTTATTGTTTTTTTTACTAATAAAAAAAGAGAAAAATGAAGTTGTCATACAAGTTGTCTCAAATAGCTTTCAAATATCATTACTCAAATGATTATTATCCAAATAGAAAATGAGTACCGATATATGTACAACTATTTTGTGTCAAAAAAGAGAAAAAGAAGAGAGAGAATAAGAACAGAACGTGAGTATGAAATAAAAAATTGTTTAAAATTGTATGAAAATGGTTGTACACGTATCATTTTTGTAAAAAATTGACGAATTGTGTTATTTGAACAACCATTCAAAAGACAACTATAATTTATAAAGAAAACGAGGCAATAACACAAAAACCAATACAACAATGAAAAAAACGAGTATGAGAGAGAAAATCGTTAAAACTCCAACTTGACCTGTGTAAAACCTAACGTCATAAGCAAGTAGCAACCGGCAACAGCCAAAACGACATCCCAAAGACTAAAAGTCGACACCTGCGTTTGATGAAACTATAACAAACACTTGAGATCCCTCACAGTAACCATTGGATCCAACTCAAATTCGCCAAGATGAGCCAAGTTTTTGAAGGTTATGAGCGTCAATACTGCGATCTCTCTGCTAATCTCTCCCGAAAATGCAGTTCTACTTCTCTTCTTTCTGATCAAGGTACTTTCAAAGTTTCAATTCAACAAACTTTCACTTTTTTAGGGATTATTAATGTTATTCTTCAAAATTTGTTGTGCTAGAATTTTTTTGAATTAGAAGAATCATGAATTTGTGTTGTTGAATGATTTCGTGCTACTGCTATATGATTTCATGAACTGTCCTATGTCAACACTGATTGACTAATTGACCCTTATTACTAAATTGTGATTTAATTATATCACACCTGCGATTTGGGACACTCTTCTTATTCGCGGTTGTTAACGACTAAAATGAATTTAGGGGAGTCAATTAAGCTCATTTGAGATGATGAGATAGCCTAGTTATCAGCTGAACGATGAAATGAAGAGACCATTCCATTCTATGGGCATATGGGATGTGTTATCTGAAATTTTTTACTGGCAAGTTCATTATTTTTATGCGCTTTTTAAGACACTTTGTGTTGGGGTCATGTTTTTAAGAAAACAGTTGCTGGCTGCAGTGCTTTGCAGCTCCAAGATGAAGTAGTAGTAGTAGTGTGTGTGTGTGCGAAGAAATGGATGATGTGGCCATAGAGTGGAGAAAGCAGAAGTGGGGAAGCTCCACCGGAAGAATAAGGTTGTGGCTTGTGGAAACGCGCCTAGCAGTTGAATAACTTTTAAACAGAGCGTCCTGCTGCTAGCTATGTTAGTGGATAGGAATCGTGGTACCCAGAGGCCGCACTTAGCTTATTAATATACATGTGTCAATCAATACAACTCTATTTTTCATTTGCCATTTACCTTTTGTCACAAGAAGTCTTTGAGGTGTGTTATTTGAACAACCTTTTGTACGACAATTTATGTGACGACCATAGCTTTACAAAGAAAAGCAAGTATTGACATGAAAATCAAAGCAATAGAGAGAGAAAGTAAAAGCATAATGTAAGTATAAGAGAGAAAGTTGTCATAAAATGGTTGTACAAATATCATTTCTCCAAATCTATACTATTTTATCACCGTTTCCTAGTTTAACTAGCTTTGGTCACTTCACTTATTATAATTTGTAGTAGTTAAGAAACTCGCAATTGAGAGATATAATTCATTCCTCAAAGCAATTAGGTAAAGAAAAGGAAATCATTGTTAATAGAAATCAGTTGACCCCTCTGCGGAAAACATGCTCGGTATGGATGCAAGCTATGATGTTCTGACAACACAGACGAAAAGAGTAAGTTGAGAGATCTTGTTAGTTGTTACAACTAAATGCGGAGAAAGGGGAGGGGGGAGAATCCCTATTCTCTGCAATAAGACACTGATTTTATGACTGGAAGGACATGTGACTTTCTAGTCACACTGCCGCAACTTTAACTCTTTGTTAAGGCTCCTCTTCATGTAAAAGAAAACAAAAACAACATACTTACACATCATTGTTTACATTTATAGTTATTATATTATTACTTTTAAAATTTGATTAAAAAATGTATTGTGTATTATTTGTAATTTAACTTTTCAGAATATATTGAGATAGTGCCAATTAATCAATTAGCACACCAACTAGATATACCCATGTATATATGTACTACATATATCTGGCCAACTAACATATATACAAGAGTATTGTGTATTTGGTAACTATGGACTTGACTTATATTTGACTGTTGCTTCCATGCAGTCTAATGATCCCTAGTGACACAGTTTTACTCGTATGTTGATTCTGCTGACACTGTTTAACATTTGTAATTAATTCTCAAACAAATTTTCTGGAGAAGCTGGATGATATTTACAGTGCTGACTGCTGGGTGTCAAATGTTTTCATGAGCATGCTTATGTCACTGTGACATGAATATATGCCAATATATTTACCTTCACATTATTTTATGTACTGAATTTTTGTTGTGATCAATACTAATTTCAGAAGAAAAGCTGCAAAAGTTTTCTGAGATCAAAACTGGACTTGATGATGCAGATGTTCTGGTATAATGTTGAAGTGTTTCCTTACATCTACAGCTTAGTTTATACTTATTAAGTTATTATCTTCGATTTGTTTTTGATTTCCCTCTTATCTCTCTCTCTCTCTCTAGATTCGGAAGATGGATCTTGAGGCAAGAAGTCTGCAGCCAAGTGTAAAAGCAATGCTTCTTGCAAAGTTGAGGGAATACAAATCCGATCTAAACAACTTGAAAAAAGAATTTAAAAGGTTAACATCTCCCACTGCTGATCAGGCTGCCCGGGACGATTTGTTGGAGACTGGAAGGGCGGACACACATTTGGTATATCTTGAACTCTAATATATTTCTCTGTAGCATATATTTCTTGAAAATGAAAGAAGGAAGCTTGTGGCTTTCATGTTCTTGGTTAGAGTCTTACAGAGCTCCAAAGAAGGAAAAATAAAGTTGTGTTTCTAGTTATGGTTATCTCACATTTTTTTTATAAGTCAGATATGTTTTATTCTCTTCTATATCTCCTCAATGGGATCATGAATGAAGGTATCTACACCTGTTAATCAAACTAACTACCATAATGGCTCTTCATAAGGTGCTATTTTTTATTTGATTGAATGTTCCTTGGTTACTAAGATAGAAGCTTGAGTAGAAGTCACTACAAAAATTCTGGTAGTTGAAGTAGGTACTGTAATATGGGTGCAGAAAAGATGAACAGTAGAAGTAAACACTTATTTGAAAGATAGAAACTTGAGTTGAGATTCAAGGAGTCATGTTTTGTAGAGTTTAAATTGGGAATCATCATTCTCTAACCTGAGAAAGTTAGGAACACATAGGAAGAGAAGAGAAATAAGGGAATTATAGAGGATAGAAGATGGATTCATGATGATTTAGACAAACAAGCTTCTTGCTCCCGCAAGGTTCTGCTTCCAAGAAAGAAATTTGCCGATCATTTCTCTAAGGTCAGGAACATCTAGTTATTGATGAGGGTCTGACGTTGGGCATAATCGCACTCACTTCCGGGCATATTTATGCGTAGTTTCATATATGCATGATTGTTCTTGAGTTAACTCAGAATCATACGAGTTGGACCTAGGTGTCAAAATAGTCGCTCACATACAAAATCGTTTCTGTGTCAACTAAGCTATTTGCATAAACCCGCTTAAAACCGTGAGTTTGACGGTAATTGAACAAGTCTACAAAACTATGGTTCTTTTCCTGTCGATAAGCCTAAACTGACAATGTTCAATGCTATTTTAAAAACCAATTATGCAACAACTAAATGATAGGGCACTACACTGGGCACAAAACATTGATCTTTAAGTTATAGCACTCGACTCTGCAAACTGTTCGAACATCCAAATGTGATCCTATCAGAAAAGGAGGCTAACGATGTTGTATTGAGTCTCAGTCCCATAGTTCATAGCTTAAACAAATTCATGAATCTGGAAACATACAAACTCATAATTGCAATTTTGCAATGAACCCATTAGGCCAATGAGGTAAATGAACTACTCAAATCTGATGAGCTAAAGCCCAGGTCCAAGTTCCAACAAGGGGAACCTAGTTCTACAGTCCTTCACTCTTTAGTAATTGTGAACCTCATTGATTGTGAACTTGGTATACTCTTTGTGTGCTCAGATTTGAACTTACATGGTCTGGTGGGTTAACTACACGAGGTTTGGGCATAATTACGCCCAACGCTCATAATTGAATATTCTATTTCATGCATCAAGCATAATTGCTCACATTTTCAAGCATTATTACACACTTTTCCTGTTATTCCTCTCAAATTTGCTCTCATTTCCTTGAGTTATTCTGACAAACAAATATCAATTAAATTTAGATAATTTTTGTTTGAAATGACACGAGATTTCGTCAGAAAAATAATGCAAGCTATGCATGCAAAAATGCTGAATGAAAAGGTTATGTATCTTACCTAAACAAGAACTAAATGAAGACAAAATACAACTAAATAAGGTTGCAGATATTTGCACATGCATATCTCTGGGTGTTGTTTAGCCTATCCACATATCTTGTATTTTGAACTTAAGATTATTGAAATCAATTGCACTTGTAATGAAAATATTGCTTTTCCAAATGCATATCCAGTTCTCTCATTTGTCTTATCTCCATGTATTTCTAGAATTTTGAAATTTGTATTGTTTTGAAAATGGTAGACATTAAGGAAAGTAGTGCAGTAGATCAAGTGTTATTTTATTATGTATCATTTGGTGGTGAAATATGGATAATGTTGCAGGCATCTTCTGATCAGAGAGAAAGATTAACTATGTCAGTGGAAAGATTAAATCAGTCAAGTGATAGAATCCGGGAGAGCCACAGAACCGTGCTGGAGACCGAAGAGCTTGGTGTCTCAATCCTCCAGGATTTACACCAGCAACGCGAGACACTCCTGAGCTCCCATAAAAGGGTATGTGATATGTAAATGCTACTTTTTTCAAATGGTGTTTTTATATGTTAACTTTAGATAGTTCTTCTCCTCCTTCCTTTTGCCATGAAAGAATCATGATATGATTTTCTCTATGGATCTGTGTTAAAACAAATCAACCGCGTCAGTTATCCCCTTATATTAAGATTGTTAGTCTTCAATTTAACAAATGCAATGTAGAAGATGTGATGATAGCTGATTGATGGTCATTTTTCTCTGCCTTGCAGCTTCATGGGGTAGATAATGCTATTGACAAGAGTAAGAAGGTTTTAAGTGCCATGTCTCGGAGAATGACAAGAAACAAATGGATCCTTGCATCTTTGATTGGAGCTCTTGTTTTTGCAATAGTTATTATTCTATTTTACAAGCTATCTCATTAGCTAATATGCACAAGATACGTCAGCGTGCAATTGATTTTTTATACTTTGTATGTGCTGGGTTGTATATAGAAACCACATAGGATGTTTGTCATATTTCCGCAATTGTTTCTCGATTGTTACTTTTCATGATTGAAGTTTCGTTCAAAAAATGATTGGTGTTGATGTCTTTCTTTTCATGCTCTATATTTGTTTATATTGAAATGAAAGAATTTTTACTTGATGCAAGTAAATTTGATCATTTCATGTCACGATGTTTCGCGTTCTGAAAGTGTATGAATCAAATCAATTGATTGAATTCAAAACCCCTTTGCTAACACTGTATCTGCACTTGTCTGAAATGAAAAAAAGAAAAATTGTTTAACATGCAATTACTACTATCATCTCAGAGAATCCCAGCAGCATGAATACACATGACCGATGAACTTGGTTGTTTCTATGTACGTATGTTTTCAAATGAAAACGTGACTGACAGAAAGCCCTCACTTTAGGCACATAGTAGTCAAATGTTATAATTTCTATTTATTTTTTGTTTGTTTGATAGCTGAAATTTATAACGTGGTCCTTTTGCTATTGATCTTGAGGTCTACATCGGGTCAAACGTGGACGAAAGTAATAGTTATTGAGAAGTGGTTATAAAATTAGACCAAAGAGCTTGAAGCCCTTGACGTTGAGTAGTGGTACAAGTAAATCAAGTTTGAGATGCTTACGAAGTTGGAACGTCGCCAAAACAAGGGTGTGTTGAGGAAGTGAACACATAAGACAACACAATGAGGCACGCATCTTCATTGGTGAGCTACAACCAACAACACTCTACAAGAAGGAACCTAACCACTTCTCAATAACTATTTTTTTTTAATTTTTCAATTAATTAATGAACCTAACCACTTCTAAAATTTTGATATCCTACAGGTTTTTCACCTTTCTTCTATTACATTTTATTATTCGTAAAACTTGCTAGAACTTATAATTTTTTGGTTAATGTGCATTTTATACCCATAAATTTCAAAATGTTGCGATTATTTTTTTACTATTCATTGCAGTCTATGAAGCCTGGATACGTAGTACGAATACGGGTATGCGGATACACAAATTTTTTAAAATTAGGATACGATATGGCTAAGATACGCTAACAAAATATTTATACTAAAATTTATATGCATGTAAAATATTTAAAAAAACATTGATTACTCTTCAATACTGTATAACTGTAAAAGTCACAATTTACAAAAAAATAATACATGTGATCAAAATAAAAAATGTAAAGTTTTCATATAAATCATATTCTATTTTCATTAATATGTTAGGTAATCTCCTCTCTCACGTTACTTTCATCCACCAAAAACATAATTTTTAATTGGTTATCGAAAAACAATTAGAGTGATTCATATCTTAAATTGAATCATATACATCTCCATTAAATTTTCACAACACAGTTTTATTTTTTTTACACTTCATGTTTTTCCAGGATATGTCTCTGTGAAGTATCTTATAAGTATTTGTGTGTATCTGTCGAGTATCTGATAAAATATATATTTAAAATTAAAATAATTAATTCCGATACTCCATAGGTACATATCCGAGAGTATCGCGGAGTATCAGTATCCGATACGTATCAGATACAAATACATCTCTATTTTAGAGTATCCGGGTTTCATAGATCGAGTCGAGACTCAAATGATCAATCTTATAGTTGCAGAGAGATATTATAAAATCACTAAACAAATCATAGACATGAAAATAAAGGGGAAATAGAAAACAGTGATTTTTATTTTGAAAATAACGAAAGAAGATTCACGTGGTCCCACTTCACCTCCATGGATTCTCTCCCTTCAGTTTCACCTTCCATCGCTCTCCCTCCCACCAACCCTTTCCGTCGACACACCCGCCGCCTCTCTCTCTTCTCCCGCCATCTTCCTCCGAGACTCTTCTCTACATCGAGGAGGAAGGACGTGTCGTGCAACGTCAGCAGCGGTGGAGGAGAAGACGGGAGAGATGAAGAGGTGGAGAAAGCGCTTCATATGGATGGGAAAATTCCTGGAAGCTCGGATGAGTTTTTGAAGCAAGTTTCCTCTCGTGCTTATGACATGCGTAGGAATCTTCATCAGTCCTTTGATTCTAGCAGCTATGATGGTATCTATTCTCATGTTTTGATTTTTTCTTATTTTCATTATCTTAGATTAATTCAACTTGAATTTATTAATTTTTTGTTTTCATGTTGAAATTTGAATTGATCTCTATGCTTTAGATTAAGGATAAATTGCTTATGTTAATGGTATGTTTGGATTGACTTATTTCAGCTTATCTTATTACATAAACACTTGTCAAACTGTTTGTGTGAATTTATAGAAACAATAGCAATAGTTTTCAGCTTACTTACATAAGACCCAGTTTAATTCTATAAGTTTTCTAGGATAGCTTATGAAAACAACTTATAGCTTATATGAAAACAGTTTGATTTTATTGCATCCTTTGTTATAAGAATAGCTGAAACATAAGCACTCATGTTCATCCAAATAGGGCTTTCTCACTAGAAATGCAAAAATATTAAAAAAAAAGATATATCCCCTGAAAACAGTTGCAAATAGTTGGTGGCTGTTTTAACCTATTTTTAGTGAAAAGCATGAGCGATTTGATTGACCTAAATTTAAATTGATTCGATGATACCATCATACTCATTATTGTTGGTTTTGTACTTTTTGGTTAAGAGAAGACAATATTGTTAAATGAGAGAAACAAAGAAGTAGAAGTGTGAAAACAATAAGGAAAGGAATTGGAATTGGAATTGAAATTAGAAGAGAAAACAACCATCAACTTAGCAAAGTTTGGAAAATTCTTTCCCTATACAACGAAAAATCCTACTTGTAGTATCCAGTTACTGAGCAGCATAAAGATGGTAAGAAAACTACTTCAATGGAAGACGTATCAACTTCTGTCAAAAGATATCGGCCCCTCAAATAAATCTCACTAGCTTAAGTGTTTTGTCTCTCACTCTAGACTCATGGTATCCTTGGTTCAAAAAAAAGGAGTAGAACAGGCTGAAGCTAAAAATGGTCATTGAAAATTTCTGTCGTTCCTTTCTAACAATAATCTCCAAAACAACTTTGCTTTGCTAGTCTCAACTGTTTTTTTCTAATATCTGTCATGGTTGGAAAACTGAGTTAATTGAGGATTGCACAAGTTTACAACTCTATGTTTCAAAATTCAAACTCAGGTTAACTTGTTTCACTTTTGCCAGATCGTTTGTGAATAAATTCGGCTAGACAGTTGAACAGGTATACAATTGGGCGGGTCTAAATAATAATATATTGGTTACTTTTCCTAGACAAGTATAAAAGGACAGCGGGTTAATGTTTTTCAAAATACCCAAAATGCAATAGCTGAACGATAAGACTTTGTAGTTTACGAGAAATTAACCTCACCTTTGCAACACTTGATTCCACATTGGCATATCGCATCCCAACGTGAGCCCATCTTTAAGGAGGTGAAGGAGTCGCTACCCAATAGCTCTATGCATAAACGAAGTTAGGAACCAAAAAACACAAGAAAACCCATTGTTGCAAGTGTGTAGTGAACTGAACAGGTTAATGAGATGAATGAACCCTGCACAGATGAGCTAAAGCCTAGCTCTACCAAGTTGAGTCTCGCTCTAATGCGGGGAACCCAGTCCCTCCATCCTCACTATTTGGTAATTTTAAACCTTGTGATTTGTCAATTTGTCCATCGATTTTGATCTTATTATGCTCTTTATGTGTGCCTGAGTTGAGAACCTGTCATGTGATTTGAGAATTAGTTTGGTTGTACTGCTATGTTTTTGTATTCTGTTTTACTTTGGCTGGGTCAGTCTGGTGTAGAGAGTGAGTCGGGTCAGGTCTACTCTGGAGCTACAAATCCATCTTAGTTTAATTTATTGCTTATAGAAAATTTAGATTTTGTTATTGTGCTTTGCTTTATTACTAAGTTTGATTGTTGAATTTTACTAAGAAAATGTTATTTGTTAAAATATATGAAATATCTCAGAATTTCTTTTGTATTATGTAGAGTATCTTAGTTTATCTCTAGGATCATTTTATCAAACATTTGACAGACAATTGACATATATCCTAGAATTAGTTGCCATATTACTTAGTTATTATCATGATTTGTTTTATTATTTACCTGTTTATTTCGGGTTAGGGGTCTTGTATCCCTGTAATTAAGGTCCAGTGTTTAGTATTTTGTATCAAGTTACTAGCAATCGTATTCAAAGTTTTTATTACTTCTTTCTTTCTTTTATTTAAAACCTCACAACTTCAACAGTATTATATTATGTTTAGATATTGGTGTAGATGTTTTGAACATGATTTTTTGTATTAAGTGCGCTGTTACAATCATACAAGTCGAATCTATTGAGATTTCACAAGTTAACGTGGACTTATGAGTTTGACAACTCTGCTCTCAGAGTTTATGGCCACCTTTGCATATATAGTTGTATGACATATGTAATGAAGTGTTATTGGAGACAGAATATATTTTTAACTCCCTTGCAAATGTTTAAATTTGATTTAATTGTCTGTCAATGTTTGAGATCTGTATATGTTAATATCAGTAATGAAGTGTTTTTGTTACTTGTAATAATTGAAGGTTGTCCTTTTGTCAGTTTATTGTTTTTTCTTTCTTGAATATTGTTTCTAATTTTTGTTTCTTATTTTCCTTTCATCAGTTTTAGATGACAACCCTTGGAGAGAAACTTCAAAGCCTGTGTATGTACTCACCCAAAAGGAAAACCAATTGTGCACGATGAAAACCCGGAGAAATATAAGGTGTGATTCACCTTTTTCTGTTTTTTTCTGTCAAGTAATATTTGGAATTTTCCGTGCTTGACTTTACTTTTTATGTAACAGCGAAGTTGAAAGAGAGCTTGGCTTATTGTTTTCTAAAGGAAGCAACCGGAGAGCTGCAATAGAAAATCAGTCTAAACAAGCAAGGGGAGGAACAAAATTTCCAATGCAAGTAGAAGATATTAGAGATGGAGTGCTGGTATGTACTCTATTCAGACACACGTACACGCACAAAATTATCAATAAACGTTGGATATTTACTGTAATCCAAACATTTTGTAATGTGAAATATATCAGAAAGTATCAAAGGACATATTTTAGTGTCTCTATTGTGTTTGAACATAATTGGAATTTGATTGCTTGGTAAATGCTAACCAGGATGCAATTTATAAACTTCCCCGATTAGTTTTACTTAGTATACCTACAACTCTAAGCTGTAAGTTTGTTCATGGTACCCTAGTACCCACAACCTGGTAAAATGAAACAATGATTTTATCGACCAACATATTGCATGGTTTATTGTAATATGAGCTTTCCAAAATTTAATCATTTAACAATTTGACAATGTTGGTGCAGGTCTTTGAAGATGAAAATGAGGCAGCTAAGTATTGTGACTTGCTGCAAGGAGGTTGTGAGGGTGTTGCCGAGATAGACGCCTCATCGGTAAAAATAACCAAACAATTATACTTTGCCTCTAATCTCTGTTGTTTGAAAACATTAAACAATAAATATTTGGATGATGTCTTGCAGATATTTGATCTTTGCAAGAAAATGAGGGCTCTTGCAGTTCTATTCCGCAGAGGGAGGACACCACCTGTACCCGAAAGCCTTAAGCTTAATCTTCGAGCTCGAAAACGGTCCCTTGAAGATCAAGATGATCTGATATGAAATTCAACTCCCTTGTGATGGGAAAGAAGCGCCTGTATGTATCTAATTGTAACACCCAAAACAGCCAAAGGGAACAAAAATGTGTATAACAGTAACAAAATCATTCATCAGTATATAAAAAGTATATAGCATGTATATTGTTACTCAAGACACATGTTCACATTTTTTTTTTCTTCTTACGAGTCTCCTTTTTCTTCTTTCGTTTCAAAAGGGAGATTTAAGCTTTTTGGCTGAAGAGGGTAAATAGTGAGAGAGATGTGCAGTTTGCTTTGGCTAAGAACAGAATACATAGTGATGGTAAAGTTAACACCACATATTCCACTGTGCGTGGTTTTCAGAAACTATAAACTACAGAGTTTGAGCATCGTGTGTTGATAACGTGAATATGTATTTTCTCAAAAACGTACTAAAGTAAATTCCATAGAAAACAAGTTCAACTAGTAACAGACAATAATTTTATACCCATTGCTTTAGGTGTTTTTTGCAATTAATCATTTTCCATTCTCCTTTGATTCTCAAATGGGTACTGTCACCACTGTATTGTGTTGTACTGCAAATCAATAATCACTTGACGTATGCAGAGTAGAATTCTTTGACAAAACACTAATTGTTCCAAATATATCATCAACAACAACAATCCCAAGCTCCACTCTTCAATTTGCAGTAGGAACAACAACAACCTTACTATTCACAATTTTTTCAAAGTTTCTTATAACTTATTGGACCGTTAATATGTTCACAAAGGCCTCAAACGCCCTTTAGAAGGGTCCTGAGGCTCAAGGCGCCGCCTTCATCTGCTTCTAGAAGCATCTAGAACGTGCCCTAAACACATAAATACCCTCGTTACTTATTGACTAAGTAACCATGAATCACACCCATAGAGGACTATAAATACAACCCTTGAGAGCCTTCTCAAGGCATGACCAATATAATACAAACCCTAATACGATTATTGTACTTTTTGCAAGTACGCTTATATTCACAAAAAGTGAATTTTACTTGAAGAACCATACAAACATAAGAAAATGGACGTAAGTTTTATCCTTTAAAAAGCAGAGGTGGTGTCAATGACATTTTAAACGATCTCAGTGGATATCAATGTATTTTCCCTAATATTAATCCTCAGATCAATCACGGCCCCACTTTAGTCAAGATTAACCATGAAGACCATTGAAATGAGGGAAACTCTTGGTCACAAGGATTTTGGATACAATTTGGACACACTCACAAAATGAAAAAAAATGTAGAAAGAGTAGAATTAAATAATGAGTATTTTTCAAATAATTAAATTCTATTCTCTATTTAACCAAGGTCTTGGTGAAATAATGAGTATTAATGAGTGGGCAAACTCATAATTATTTTAACAATAAAAAATGGAATCTCTTATTTATAAATTTTAACCGATCAAGTTATACTTAACCCTAATTTTAACCTAAAAATTTTCCTCCTTTCTCCATGCAATTAAAACTCCTAAACCTTTTTATGAATTTTTTTTTTCAAGGAATCGAACTGGGTACCATTTGACAATACATTACAACCTTCACCACTAAACCACTTCCATTTTGATTGAAAAATTGTTGCTTCCAAAATTGTTATATCGTACTAAAGCATTTTTTTTAAAGCCACAAATGCCCTAGCGATTCCTTTTCTAATAGCAATTTCTTTTCATTATTAACGGTTACTTTCTTGGTGGTCATTCTTTTTCATTATTATTATTATTATTATTATTATTATTATTATTATTATTATTTTGACAAAATTATTATTATTATTATTATTATTATTATTATTATTATTATTATTATTATTATTATTATTATTATTTTATGTAGTTTACCACATAAAAGTTCCTTTTCATATTTCTTAGCAGTTTCTTTTC
>Ga0315914_1000254_pt1 | contig 58691 bp, 35 predicted proteins | sample MpolenodulesMG_FD_203920 | JGI IMG/M metagenome (GOLD analysis project Ga0315914, IMG submission 203920) | Medicago polymorpha root nodule microbial communities from Los Angeles, California, United States - elongated nodules | ecosystem: Host-associated > Plants > Roots > Nodule | place: USA...
CTCTCTCTCTCTCTCTCTCTCTCTCTCTCTCTCTCTCTATCTATCTATCTATCTATCTATCTCTATCTCTCCCACAATCCTCCCTCACTCTTCAGGTCTTCTCTAAAATCAACTTTCAACAGTGGTAATTCTAGTGGTAATGTATACTCATTTCAATTACAATTCGATGTTTTATTCTTTTCAATTTTTCTTATTACAATTGTTATGTTTGTCTCTTAAGATGTGATGTGTGTTGTGGATCGAAAATTTCTAGGAATCAACACATTATTCACAACATGTGTTGTCAACCCAAATATCTTGTAAAATAAGTGTATCAATTTCTACCTTATTTGCAATAACAATAAATTATGTAAATCCTGCAAAAAAATCTGGTCACATAGATCATCGAGTAATCCAAATCGGTGTTGTTTGATTTGACAGGTAGATCTATGTGACATCTCAATGATCTATACGTCTTCGAGTTAAAGTTTTCATAATATTATTTTTGTTAAATCAAGCACGTTTAATTCTTTTTTTTTACTTGCAATTGCAAATCATATATGGATATTGTCTTATAATTAAGTTTTTCATATCACCTTTAATTGCAAGCATGTAGACATCCTTGAAATTTAAACATAAATGATTAATATCTCTCTAATTGCATTCTTAAATAAGAGGGGCTCATACCAACCAAAGCGGAATATGATTGGTAAAGTTGGTTAGAATATAGACTCTCTTTGTATGCCAAAGCACAAAAGAAAGAAGAATCCACAAGATTTCTTTCACATATACTTCAATTAGAGTCTCTATTCTAACCAACTTTACCAATAAAATTCTTATTTGGTTGGTATGTGCCTTTTATTAAGAATTCAACTGTAGAGCTATGAATCACTTATGTTTGAATTCCAAGGATGTCTACATGCTTGTAAATAACAATGGTCTAAACAACTCCATAATAAGACCATGTCTATATATGATTTGCAATTGCAAGTATCATGGCTTAAATTTACGTAGAAAAGTGAGAAAAATATGAATTAAATGTGCTTGAATGTAAACAAAAAAATGAAGAAAATGTAACGCAAAGACATATAGATCATTGAGATATCATATAGGTCTAGCTATCAAACTAAACAACACCCACTTGGATTACTCGATGATCTTTGTGTCCTGATTTTATGCAACATCTACACAAGACATTATCATTGCAATCAAGGCAGAACTTATTACATTCATTTCTAAGACATTTTGGTGGACTTCGCATGCTGTGAAGAATGTGATGATGGCTAGAAATTTTTTCAGCCAGGTCATACATATCATATCTTAAAAGACAAACACAACAAATGTGATAATAAAAATTTAAAAAGAATTAAACATAAAATTGCAATTGGAATAAGTATACATTACTGTTCCAGATGCCATTGTTGAAAGTTGATTTTGGAGAAGTCTTAAAGAGAGGGAACTTCTTTGAAGAGTTCACAGGAGAACATTTTTGCTCGAAGGTCAGAGTTAAGTTCATGGTTTAACATCTTTTCATTCATAGTTATGATTTTATGTATATGTATCTCACTTTAGATTTTTAATTCGATTGTCATTTTATGTTTTAGTTTGTGCATGCAAAAAAAAAAAAAAAACTCACTCTTTTGGTCATCTTAGAGGTAATTTTTTGTGATTATCGTATTTCATTTATGTATATGGATTTCCATTTTGGAGTTATGATTTTATCTATCACTGGAATCTCTCGAATTTCCTGCGGATTTTCCGGTGGAATCCGATGAAAATGCCGCAGGAAACACCTCTCCTGCGGATTTTGCCGAGGATTAGCACTACCTTCGTGGGTAATTGTTTATGTTTGGATTGATGGTGTATAACAGAATGGAGCGGAGCGGAATGAAGTGGACTGGAATGGAATGGAGCGAAATGGAATAAATTTGTCATTCCATTGTTTGGGTAATTTATGATGGAACAGAATGAAGTTCTCCTTCCATCGTTTGGAAAGTGAACGGAATAGAATAAATTAACATTTTTTATTCCTTTATTACCCTTACCTATAAAAACATCATTTTGTGAAATTAAAACACTTTTGAGAAATTCAAAACCAATTTTGATTGAATTATTATTATTATTCCTTTGTAAAGTTTACTACTGTAGAGTTCATAAACCTTTCCTTTTTCCACTTCAAATCGATTAAAAAAATAAATGTAATTATGTAGTGTACAAAACTAAAGTTAATTGAATAATTATTGTGCAACCAAAATAAACTAGCATAACCTGAACCAATACGTTCAGAAAAAAAAAAATGCAAATAACATATACAAGTTACAGCATAGGGTGAGAACAGATTTATTACATATACCAGATTGAATTTCATGTTTACGGTCCACACAAAAACAAAAAAATTCAAGTCTACACAATTGAGATTTAGTTGCATCAGGGGAAAGGAAGTTATGTTGGCCAAGGTTGTGGGGAAGAGAAGAAAACCCACCGAAGAAATGACAGAAGATAACTATTATATGAAGATGAGGGATATTGAAAGAAGAGGGTAAATGGGTCATTTTCAAATTTGAGAGAGTGGTTCCATCCCATACCTCCCAAATTGGGGGGAAGAAAAATTAGGGGAAATAATGGAATAGGATGGAATCCATCCCATTATATTCCATTTCATTCCATCCTTATTTTTAAAATCCAAACAATGGAATGATATATTATCCCATCCCATTTCATTCCATTCCATCATAAACCACCAATCCAAACATATCAGGATTTTAAAAACCACAGGAAAAGTGCCTGCGGAACTTTCCTCATGAAAAGCGAACAATATCCGCAGGAATCCTTTTGGTCAGAGTGGCGGAGGTTCCCCTGCCTGTGAATGATTCCTGCGAACATACCGCAGGTAATTCTGCAGCAAATTCCTTAGGTAATTCCGCAGCAAAGTTTTTTCGGCAGGAAAATCCTCAGAAATCTGAACTATTCTGCAGAAAAATCCGCAGGAAAGTTCCTGGTACACCAGACCAGACCAATATTTTGTTTATTTTCTAGTAATGAATTCTAAAAGCCATAATAAATATCAAATTTAAATTACTTGTTTGATAAAGTAATTTATTATAAAATATAAGAGGTAAAAAACCCAACATTAGTCATAAAATACATAAGTCTCCATCAATATGAAGGTGTAAAATATGCATAACATACATTTCAACAAACACTAAAATATGACAAAACACTAGTTATATTAAGGAACATGATTCATGTGAAGAAACTAGAATGTAATTTTTCTCTATCTTCTACTCTTAGTTTTGCAGCCTTGTAATTGCCCCGTCTTTTGCTCTTTCACCAATTGTTTCTCAAGCCTTGTCGTTGCCTTCTTCAACTTTTACCCAATCTACAAAACCATATAATTGATCAAACACAAAAAATAAGGATGCCTCTGAGAAGAGTAAAAGAAAGACTTTAGAGGCACTTCATTGTTTAGGCATCATGTTTTTTAATTGAAAAACATTTTTCCTTAAAAAGAAAAACAGAATTCTGGTAGTAAAGAGTCAGGCACGGACACAACAATAACAGTCATAAAGTTTATGCAAGTTAAAGGAACTCACGGTGGGGTCAGGCACTTCATATTTGTAGACTTGATAATGTGGCCCAGAAACTCCCTCTCGTCTTGCAATACCATATTTACAGCAACCTATAGCATAAAATTGATGTTAATAAAAGAATCATGCATACAACATAAAAATGATAATATACAAGGAAGAGAGAAGGATGAAGAATTATTTACCGCTTTGAACCTGACTTTCACTTGTTGCTGCTGTGACTTGAGACAGATAGCTTTCCCTTAGTCTGTGGACCCTTGAAGAACTATCAGATAAATGGTGCAGAAAGGTTGAACAAGGTACCTAATGTCCAATTTTCGGGTTGATTCGTATGCTCGACCTTGTAGCAATTTGCAGCTGATAAGTTGGCAATAAGTAACCTACATTTAGATGAAATAAAAAAGAAGGCTTCAACTGATTACTTGAATTGAGATGCTGCATTCAATTGTCAAAAATCTATCAATGAATCAAAGGTAAAAGCTATGTCAGAAATCGAAGCAAGAATCGCATAAAGCAATCAGTGAATAAAGAATGGGCGAGAATCGAAGGTTGAAAACAAAGAACACAAACACTAAGAAACTAACCCCTAAAAACGAAATTCAAAGTGTATTTGTGGTGAGTACTTCTTGAAAACAAAGAGAGATCCTGCAATATCATAGATAGATGGATTGTGAGAACTGATATTAAAAGAGAGAAAAATATTCAAAAAGTGTGATTGAATTGTAACTCTCTGTGCACACAAACATAATTGAATATAAAGCAAAAAAAAAACTTCAGATCAACCCCATTTCAACATATAATAACACACTAAGAAGAGACAAGAAACTTTATGCATAAGAGGTCACCTCACCTGTCATATCACAAAACATCTGTCGAAGGTTCTCAGCTTTTACAACTTGAACAAAATCACTTTCATTCTTATGGTTCAAGTTTTCCATCTTTAAGACTAACTAAGCTTTTTAGATTATCCTATTTCAACTATAGTTCCTGTACTTTTACATGCATTATCAAAGATCTATAAGCTAAACCTCATAAAGTTATAGATGCAGCCTTGCAGGCTACAAAGTTATTGGTTGATTTTAACATTGTTAAACTATATAATTATCCATGTGTGTTGAAATAAGCTATTCAACATGCAACTATTAAACAACATAAGGTCATATTTACACAAAGTGATAATCATATACTATTAACTTCCATATATTATAAGATGAATGAAGCACAAGTAAACAAATTCCTCACAATCATATATACCAATTTAAGGGACACGTAGAAAGAAAACACACACTCAAGAGTTGATTAGAGTGATTGATTGACCCAAGAATATTTCGAGGCTTAGATTGTGGTTTGAAATTGCCTCGGGTGTTGTTACACTCTTAGCCATTGATGAACTACCAAAACTATATTTTTTTTCTCACTATGCTCGTATTTTAGTGAACATTGATTTATCTCATAAAACTTACAAAAATGTTTTGGTTGAAAAGGATGGGCATGCATTCTATGTTTAGATTGTGTGCGACAATGCAAAAGCATTTCTCATATAAAAATTTTGTTTTGTCATAAGATAGGGAGAAAAATCAACATTGGGGATAGCTCAGTTGAAATTCAACAGATGAAATTGAGGATAAATCAACAGATGAAATTGTCCCCGTGAGCATAACTCAGTTGGCAGGGACATGCATTATTATATGCAGGCGTCGGAATTCGAACCCCGGACACCCCACTTATTCACCTTGAAAAATGTGATTTCTAGCCACTAGGCTACTAAAAAAAATCAACAAATGAAATTACTCTTAGTTAGAATGGGAATCTTGTTTTAAACTTTAGTCCAAAATCCTTATTTGGACAAAAGAGCTGAAACTCGTAAAGGCAAGGAGAAGCATGTGGGAGTTTAGAATGCTCAAATGGATATTGAAAGTATAGGAATGTGTAACTATTGATTTAAGAACTTTTGATTTATGTTTTGGTCTTTGTTTCCCCAATCCTTGTAACTCTCCTTTTTTTTTCTTTTAATAACTTTGTTTATTTGATAAAAAAAAAAAACTACTTGAGCACAACCTCAACTCAAATATATTTGGTTGCAAACACACAAATAATAAGAAAATATTAAATGATGTGAATGAATTATTTCTCTTTTAATCTATTTTTGTTTGTGTGTTCGCCCAAACATTTTTTATTTGGGTTCTGCCCATGTAAAATTTATAACGTGTTTAGAAGCAGAGTAGGTATGAGACCAGACACACGTTAATTTGAAGTTACACTTAGTAATTTCTTGTTTTCTACAGCACGATGAGCCAGACGCGCGGCTGCGGTCGGAAGAAGTGTAACCAAACACTCGCATACTCCACAAACAAATGTCCCATGTTTTACTTTAACAATTATACTCGACTGATAGACAGACTTGCACTAAGAAGTAAAGCCATAAAGACATAATTATCTTCATTTTTTGGGATTCTAATGGTGCATCTTTCATGCACCAATTGATTGAAGAAAAATTACCAATTTAGGAGTTTTATCATTTGGGTGTTAAGAGAGATGTTTATACTATGTCTACCATCATGTTCTCAAAAATGTCGAAAGTTCTACATAACCAAGAGCTTATATAAAGGACAGATTAAACTTAAGATAAATGTATACAAATCATACATTAATATATAAGAGAAATATTTCACAAAATGAAAAAGAAAAAAAAAATACAATCAAATGCTATTGGCTAGCAAAAGAATAAAACTTAACTGACAAATTCAATTTCATGATATCTATTTTCTTTATTGCAAAAAATATATGCCAATGGTCCACTCCATGTTTGAGGCATGTGCTTATTCACACAGCAGTGTATGTGGAATCATTTGATGGCATTGCAGTAGCATTTGCATTTGCATTTGGATTGGTGGATGAATGCTTCTCTATTTCTTTCTCAGCTCTCTCTCCTGCTTTTGTCACATGTAGGTCCATTTCTGCTTCAGCCTCTTTTGCCAACCTAACCTCATGAGCTATGTCCACTCTGGCTTGTGCAATTTCCTTCTCAGCCTGGATAAAACATTTCAACTTCAACATTTTCTATCTTTTGCATGCATAAATATGTAATTATTATTAAGATTGTATTACTATTATTATTATTATTATTATTATAAACTAAAAAAACTTTAACTTTTGGTCTTTCTTGCTATGTAAAATATTAGGTTAGGGAAGACACACATACACATTCATTTAAAGTAAAAAAAAAATAAAAAAAATATGAACAACATAGATTTAGAGACACACACATCTTAACTAACTATATATGATCTCATTGAATAAATTACGGTAATTAAGAAAATTTGTATTATTATGAATTTTTTTTGAAAGAGAAGATTAATTTTTCTTCTTATAATATCAAATGTAATTAAAAATTTGAAAAATTCCTATAAAATAAATAGAGAAAAAATAATTTCGAAAGTATACCTTCTCCTGGGCCTTTGCTTCTGCCCTAGCCTTACGCATGGCATTCATGTCTTGAAGCTTTTCTTTAACAGCCTGCATTTTTCCTGATATTTATTATTCACGAAGCAATTTCACAATGTAAGTTATAATAACATATACTAGAATTTGATAACTATATATATCAAAAACTATTAACTAAATAATTATGGGTTCTCATTGTCTCCACTTCTTGCTCTTTTTTATGGCTCTTTTAGGTAGCAAGTGTCATGTAAAAATACGATAGGACTATTTTGTGGATCACAATGAATGGAAGTTATTGGTTCTCAGATTTCTTTTTTCGACTAAAAATGAAACTATAAGAATTAATTTATGTCCATATTTAGACGGTTTTTGATAAAAATAAAAATAAAATAAAAAATCTTTCGCCATTCATTCAATTATCTAGTGAAGAGGTTTGTGTAACCAAACAGAATTATCTAGTAAAGGTTAGCACCAAAAAGAAAAAACAGTGAAGTTATTGCTCATATATTAATTTAACAACTGATTACTAACATTGATCGTTTAAAAACAAATATATCAATGTGATCAATGGCCAGTTGATGTGAGACATATTGGCCGAACTTCATTCAAGTAGGTCCAAATTGTTTCTTAAACTTTGGACCAAGATGAATTATTCCTCAATTGTTAACTATGTGTCGATTTTTGTTGCCTTTTGGGACCAGCTATCTCTCTACTTCCTTCAATTTTGTGGCATGAGCTCGTTCTTTTCTCTAGGGTCAAGTTCTATGAACTTACATTCTTTGTAATCTCACTACTAGAAAAAGCAAAATTAGTGAGGGAAATTAGTGACGGAAAAAATGAAATTCCTCACAAATTCTTTGGTCGCAAAATTTAGTGACAGAATTAGAGAGGGATTTCACGTTTTCCCTCACTAAATATCCCTCACTAAGTTTTGTTTTTTTAGTAGTGTCTTTCGACCGAATAGGCTTCTCATCTCGATATGGATCTCTTCGCTTCTTCTTGATGTTGTTGATGTAAAATTGTCTAACAACTTGCTAATACACATGCACTAAGTTCCCGATTTTCAAAGGGAACTTCATTGTTAAGTGGAGTGTTGACACAATGGCTCCAAGTGTGTTAAGTATTGGCCTCCCAATGTTGAGGTTGTAAGTGTTAGAATATTGCTTGAATGACGATTGACGAACATTATGACTAATTATGTCCAACCCTCCACCCCAAGTTCATTACGAAAAGGTTATCTCTTTATTTGAAGTAAATTAAACAACTTGTTCAATATTTATTTAATACTTAGGCAACAAATTCGCGACTAAACAACGAGAATGTTAGAACCATTGTTTTGTTGAAGTGTTTTTAATAAGAATAATGCTATTTATAGCGACAAGATGTTTCACGAGAGTTTCACGAATATGAGTGAAATGCACAATAAAGCCTCAATTGGCATCATTCTTTTTTGTAATTTTTAATATAGTTTTAACCCATTGTATGTCGCAATAAAATAATATTGTTAAATTTACTCAAATGAAAAAGAATCCAAAACAAAATTCTTGTGCGCAACACGTGCATGTAAAAAGAAATGAAATGTGTAGTTCAATCCACTTTGCAAAGAATCTCTTGCAGACACATAAACATTCGGTGTTTTAGAAGAGAGAAACAAGAGAATGTGTGTAAACATTTGTGCTGGCTGCTGGGTGATTTTTTTTGACACAAATTGTTCAATGTGTTGAGTGATTATATATTCGTGATATGTTCGCGAGAAATGTTCTTGCGACATGAGTACTCTTCTAATAATAGTTATAAATCTTAGTCTTAATAAAGAGAACGCATGTCAATTTTAGTTATAACATGTCATACAATTTCATAACAAAACTTTAAGAACAATATATTCAATGAAAGTGAAATGAAATGTATAAAAACATAACTATAAAATCCAAGACAACGCAATTCAAAATTGCAAGGCCTGCAAGCAACATAATCGGAGTTTGAACTTTGGCTCTTACACTTGTGTGTGTGAGTTTCCAACATATATATTGTCATTCATTTTATCTGTCTACCAAAATATCCAAAACAACGCATAAAAACACACATACAACTATTCACCAAATAGCTTCAAGAAGAATATATACCAAAAACAAATTATTAAGAGAAGTGTATCACATTACCATTGCCACATATGCAAGTAAAGTTTTATCCTTAAAGTCTAATTAATTAGCCTTCCACGTCTCCTATCTTTAGACATGGCCATAAACATTTCCCTCCAATCACCATCTTTAAACTTTTCCAAGGCTTTCACATAGATGTCATATGAAATGTCTCTTATCTCTTCAAGAGCAGTCACACACTTGGTAAGAGAACAATTTGGTGTTACATGTGAAGAAGTAGCCTCCACAATCTTACTCGATGCTTGAGCCCGTGCTGCAAGTGCATCTCCCATTTGACGTGATGACGACTCTTTCCAGGATATGTTATCTTTTACATGAGATTTTTGCTTTCCACTTCGTGTGATCTACTATTAATCCACAAGATGAATAACGATTTAAGATTCAAGATTCATAAAAATTGCTATTAAATCCACAAGATGAATAATGATTTTAATGTTTATTATAAATAACAACAATAATTAACAATAGCTTCCTATCAATATCAGCGCTATGTACCAGTACAAGCAATAGTGACCTATGGCGGCATAGCAGTAAGGAAACACTACGGTAGACATAGTAGCAGTGCGGTTCAGGATGACGGCCACTGAACCTTTACAGTGGTTCGCGGTAATGGAGCGGATAGCGGTCCATGATCGGCTATTGTATTTTAGGTGGAAAATTTGTTGGAGACTTGAACGCTTGCATAAGCTTCTTTATATCCTTACGTTTATTAGAATTTGGATTTGAATGTAATGTTTTGATTAAGACTTGAGGATGTTTGAGTGTTTTGATTTATGAATGTTTCATGAGATTTGAGTCATCTGTTTAATTTTTTATTCATGTTATTTGTCCAAAAAATGATCAAATAGCAGTCATCTCGCTATCCCACTTTTGGATTGTTTCTAGGTAGTTAGAGTTTGTTAGGATTGTTTCTCTCTGGAGTAGAGGCTTTGCTCTAGAACAATTTTCACTGTCGCCATTCTTGAACAATTTCCACTTACGTAAATTGCAAACAAGGGTTCCAAAAATCATCTAATATGCTATCTCATTATCAGATATCACAAAAATGGAAATCTCCACATAAAAATAGCAAATGACCCCAAAAAATTTAGTAACAGAAACTCAAAGGGGTCCATCAAAATGCATGTGAGGAACATTACCTTTTCAGCACGACAGCGATGAAGATTGGAAGGTGCAACACGCAAACGATAGTTGTTGTTCTTCATGCCCTTTATAGATTCTTCAACCTGTTTAGTAAAAACCAACAACAAAATCTTCATATGGTTATTTATCTCATTTAAAATCATCTAAGCTAAGATTCTAAAAAAATTACAACACTCAGCTCTCTTCTGATTTTCAAATAAATACCTCCTTAAGGTTAAAACAACCCGGGTACTCTGTAGTCATGTTAACTTCTGCCGACGGCAAGTTTTGTCGCAAGAAGTCAACCATTCCATCAGGTATGGTAGGTAGTTTCAAACCTGTTTTGAACGCCATTCTTAACTCAGCAGCTTCTTTACGTGACCTGGCAGCAGCTTTCTTTAACATGGCATTTTCCAACCAAGCGTATAATACTTAATAATGAAATGGTATCACTTCTATTTCCAATGACTTCAAGTTACACAATGAAGTGAGCGAATTAGAATCGGTTTTATACAAGTCAATTTAATTTTAACAAGATTTACAAAATAAAATAAAAAAACATCTTATGAAGAGAGTAAAAATAAAGCTGAAAAACATGACAATGTACCTAAAGAGTAGGCGAAGTGACTGTCAATGATTCTATATTGCCAGGGCTTGGCAGCCAGCTCAGTAGATTCAAAGCATGTTCCTCTGAAGCAAAAAATTGTGATGCATCGATTTTTACTTGTTTAACAGAAGAAAGACCGTTCCCACGTATTTTTGGATCAAGACTGCCGTTAAAAGTAAATGTACAAAGAGTTGGAGCAAATAGCTCCATATTAGCAGCGTGCCACGAATTATTATCTATAGCTAAATTTACAAGTGTCTCGCTTGATATGCTGAGGCCTGAGGATGTGTGCATCTCTTACGGTAGACATGATAATGACTAGACTATTCAACCTGGTAAAGGTCAAAAAGGACTCAGCACGACCGTTTTCACCACTACAAAAGGCAAAATTTGTCAGTTCCAAGGTGGTCAATGCTGGCAAATCCAGATATTCAGGAAATAATGTTTTATCAAAATTATAACTATCCCTAGAGAAAAGTGAAAGCTTAAGAGATGTAAGAGTCCAGCATGAAGAAATGTAGCGTATAATGCGACAAGTTTCACCATGTAGAGAAATTCATAATTGTTGGAGGTGGGTATTATGGGAATAAACATAAGTCTAAAACCTTTATAAGTAGTAGAGGATCAATATTACCATTACGGTTAAGATCAAGAGAGTGCAGTGCAGTTGAGCCATCACAACGAGTCAAAATGTTGGACACGAATATGACAAAATGCTTGACCGTGGGAAATTTTGAGGAATGTAATACAAGGGTAGGAATATGTTTCCAAAGATGGTTCAATCTTTTAGACAAAATGCAAGTTTGAACGGCATGTTTGGTGTTCAAAAATGACACAATGTGAATGAGAATGTAATTCTGTAAGTCAATTAACCTATCTTCATTATCATCATGATGCCTTCCTTTCTTCTTATCGATTCATTTGTTAAAGGATAAATGGATGGATAGTAGTATTGTAGGTTACCTATCCATGCCTGCTCATATCTCCATTCATCCTAATTCCTAAGCATAATTTTGATGGTTTTCTTCATGATAATTCTTGGACCTTTCTTGATAATTTTATTAATTTCTGAGTCTGGTCGTCTTGTTTGGGATAGTTCTCAACCGTGCCATCAAATCACAATTTGAACCATGAAATTATGCTTTCTAGCAACTGACTAGAACAAATGAATGGTTACAATATGAGCATCTCCAAATAATAAAAATCAACATTGATAAATTGAACTATGACTCACATCTTCAAACTAAACTACATTTTTCTCTATTAAAGAATGATCCTAGATAGCTTATGGCTAAAATTTTCTCTGATCACTATGGAAAGTAAACCAATCCAGGAAAATGCCTCTTAAACACTTTGTTTTATTTCCAATCTAGAACATGTTAAATCAAAATTTGTTCCGAAATACTTCTGTGCAAACATGGCAACTTCAATAGAAACCGCAACCCAAGAGCCAAAGTTCTTCATTTCTCCAAACATCTGAAAATACACCCAAATTACATAGAGCTTAAACCCTTTTGTAGGGGAAGGTAATCTTTCCTCTTCACAAGCTTCACAGTGATAGTAGTTCTCGACTTCTCGTAAACATCCATCATTTATCATAATGCCTGCATTAAACATGATTCTTGTTTTGTAGGAATTGGCCAAAATGGTGATAACTCAACAACTTTTCCTATTATTAGCAGTGTTGGTGACTCCAATCCAGTAGATGCAATTTTCTCAGGAAGGTCCTTAAGTTCTGCAAACACCTGAATGATTACAAATAATACGTGTATAATCAGTCATTGGACCTAGCATCTATGAACAACTGACACAAACAGACACGTAGACACCGATAATAATTTGACAAAAATGTAAGTTATTAAATGCAGCCACATGTGTCAATGTTGCTTCGGTATCCAACACTAACACGTGTAGGACACCGGTCACACCTTCAATTGGAAGTGTTGGTGCTACATTGCCTAGCATTCTAAAATGTTAAAGTCAGAAGAGATGGATTCTTATTGTTACGATTATAGTTGTTTATCATCGTTATTTAACTATCCAAGAACTCAACTACCATTCTGACTTCTGAGGCAAAAAAATATAATCTTGGCCTCCAAGAAGTTCGTCAGAAGCCTTTAGAGAAATGATAGAGGCTCTTTCACACTTCTCACATTCAATGTTTTATCATTATATATCCTTTAAAATAGTTATTTAGTCAAGATCAGATACAATTGACAAGCTCAACTACTCAATTCGGTCAACCTTAACTAGCAATTTGGTTGACGTCAAAGTATTCAATTTTTTGGCTGACCTCGCACGATGATTAACTTGGGCGACCTCAACTAATTAGATGTTAGTAAGACCTACCTGTATGACAACCAAAATAAAGGTTTGGATAAACTTGTTTTCCATAGGATTATGTCATCTAATAGGAAATTGCTGGTTCTGTGAAGAATTGTTTTATGAGGAAAAAAAAAAGAACCAGCAATAATAAGTATGAAGAGAATGTCCTGAACATTGTGTAAGCAAATGCATTTCTATCTAGAGAAAATTAAAGATATGTCTAACCTTCAGATACGAGACCTTCAATCTAAAGAATTTGTTATATAATTTAAGTGGATGAATTTCTACTAGTTTAAAGAAAAAAAACTTGAACTTATTTATCAGTGATATCTGATTTTCATATCTCTCAGTGCACAGGTTCACAAGTGTAGGTTCGTTTTGTACTCAATAGAGAACTCATCTTTGGTGATGGTCTTAGGCACGGCATCAAAAAATCAAAGTGAAATGGAATCTCAATAGGTCAAGCTACTTTATTCTTTAGGATATCATATTAATTTTTCATAAATATTTAGTATGCTAAAATGCTAGAAATAAAATTGGCCATTTCCATCATAAACCAACTGGATATGTTCGTAACTCAATATCTTTAATAGAAAGAAAAAAAAAAAAATTGATGTGAAAAGGGAGATATGATCGATCTTACTGTGCGCTGCTGAAGTGTGGTCCCTCGCTCAATCGCTACAGCCGGTGTATGAGGCGACAAACCATGCTGCATTAGTTTCTGTGAAAGCGAAGGGAAGGTTGACAAGCCCATATATACCACCAAAGTAGAATCAGGATCAGCGGCATTTTCTGATACAAATAGAGGATCGCTTCCTCCTTTTCTCGAATGCCCCGTGAGGAACCTCACACTATTTGCAATACCGCGGTGAGTTAATGGAATCCCTAGCTCTGCTGCTATTCCAGATGCTGCAGTTATACCTGCAGGCAATGAGAACTAATTAAATTATAATCAACCACCATCAATTCAACTTCACTGTTTCTTTTAGATAATATTGCATCCATAGATGTCTCTCACATAACTAAAACAAAACGATAGCAGGCACAATGTTTCAAGCTTTCATTTTGCATTCCTTTTCAATAACTTCGGTACTGTTTTGATTTGCTCATTTGAGCTTATCTACGGCATAAGCACTTGTGAGATTGTTCGGGAGAGCTTATGGAAACAACTTATGGCATGTCGATAAGCTGTTTTCAGCTTACTTCCATAAACTCTCCAGGATAGCTTATAAAATTAGCTTATAACTTATATGAAAGCAATTTGAGTTTATTATATCTTTTGTTATAGAAATAGCATCTACAGAAGCACTTCTATGATAAGCGTTTATGTTATAAGCGCTTAATCAAATTGTTTATCCATACAGATATCACTTTTGACAAGTCCAAGATCATTTTAATGTATGCCCTATGCACATGTATGTTTGTTTTACAAATCATTTTCTTTTCGTGCACTCTTTAAAAGTAATAGAAAGCAGTTTGTATTTTTCCAAAAGAAAATGACAATATAAGTCGGTAGTTGTATTAACAACAGATTTGCTACCGGTTATATAAAGTTTAAGATATACCTGTTATAGATTGATTGAGAGATAACCATTTAAACTTTTAATAACTAACCATTTTACACAATGAATCGTCCCAGTGAAAAATGAAAACCCATTGTTGTTATTATTAGTATGCGTTTTGAAAGTAACTTCCCACCTCGCATACATGCGTTTAGACAGTCATATTCATTCCTACAATGTTAACAAAAGAATAATGAGTGTTTCACACTCATCAACTCATGTAAACAGAATTTAATGTGAGAATGATGGATTGGGAAGAATAAATGTAATGGAAAGGGAACCAAGTTATAAAGTGAGACACAAAGTTAATGCGAAAAAATCAGGAATCTGAAGAAATTTTATTTGAATAAAATAGCACTTTTCAAACACATACTCACAGGCACACACAAACGAAACAATGGAGCAATAGTGCCAATTTACATTGATGATGATTCAAACTTATTACCAGTTTCATCATGATAAAGAAATCAGAAGCATACCTGGAATAACTTTCACATGGATACCTTGCTGTTGCAAAAAATCCATTTCCTCGCCACCCCTCCCAAACACCTACAAATACCAAACAATAAGACATTCGCATAAACAAGGCGTGAAAATCTAATGCATCAACTCCTTACTAGACAGTCCCATATGAAAACTCACCAATGGATCACCCCCTTTAAGTCTCACGACAGTAGCCCCAGCTTCTGCAAAACTCAAAAGAAGCTCATGTATTTCCTCCTGCAACAAGTTCAGCAATCAAACAAAAACAAAAATTCATCTCAACGGTATCATGTAACAAAACAACTCAACCCCACCAAAATAAAAATCACATCCAAATCTTAAAATAAAAAATTGAATAAACAACAAAACCCTAAGGGATACGATAATTAACATCTATATAGCACTGGTGGAAGGCGTGTCTTCTATGACAATTGTCTATAGCGACAACCAGCTAGTAAGGTGAGGATTGCCCCCACTTGTCAACACATTGTCGGGCCATATCTCATCCAATGTGGGACCCTTTGACGCACACCCCTCGCGCCCAGAACTAGACATCAGGAGTGCCCCCACTTATAAACACATTGTCGGGCCATATCTCCTCCAATGTGGGACTCTTTGACGCACACCCCTCGCGCCCAGAACTGGACATTGGGAGTGCCCCAACTTATAAACACATTGTCGGGCCATATCTCATTCTCATCCAATGTGAGACTCTTTAACGCACACCCCTCATGCCTAGAACTGGACATCTGGAGTGTGACCCGATAGAGGAAACGTAATAGCAGGTGGTCCAACGGATTTTGGATGAGCTTTGATACCATATTGAAAATTGGGTTGGCCCTAACCCATCTTTACAAAACCGGCAAGTAAGGCGAGGACTACCCCCGCTTATAAACACATTTGTCAAGCTATATCTCATCCAATGTGGGACACTTAAACACATACACATGTAATTACATAGAATTAGTTCTACTTTCTTATTACTAGTGTCTACCTATCGGTGTAGTGTCGTGTCCGGTGTCTTTGCTTCATAAATTGACACACAATCATAAAAGTTTATGCTTAAACAAATAACCAACACAAAAAAGAAAACAACCCCACCTAGCAAAACACAAAAAAAAAGTAACTTTTTTATACCTGAGTTCTACTATGGTATCCAGCAGTTTTTCCCACATAGAGAAGTTTAGCATCCGGACCAACCAAATCCAAAACATCATTACTTACCAACCTATCATACAACAACAAATCAGCACTCTTAATAACTCTAACAGCCTTAAGAGTCAACAACTCAGGATCACCAGGTCCTGTTCCAACCAAAAAAACATCCCCTGAAACACACTTCCCATCACTACACTTCCCTTCACTTTCCCTCTTCTTTTTCAATACCTGAACAAGTTTTTTCAGCTCTGGAAGCTGTAAAGCTATGTCATGTTCTCTTATTGAATCACCAAAAGGGGTGTGATTATTACATGAGATGGCATTCTGGTAAACCCATTGGTCTCTTTGGTATCTTTGTGTGGAGTGTTTTTCTGTGAAAGGTGAAGAGGTGGAGGATGTGGTGCAGTTGAATGAAGAAATGGGGTGGCGTTGTTTATGGAGAAAATGGTGATTTGGAGAGGAGAAAGATGCAATTTTGTGAACAACAGCCATGTTGTGAATTGAGAGGAAAAAAGAAAAACAAAACAGGTTTTAATAGAACAGAATCATGAAAGAGTGGTCGTGTTTGAATTGGACTTTGGAGAGATTGAGGAGACAGTGTTGGAGTTGGAGTTGTTCTTCGCCTTTCGACTTTGGGAGGGACACACTTTCCTTGATGCTTTGTCCTCTTTTTGTTTTTTTTTTTTGACAAGTTGTCCTCTTTTTATTTATTTATTTTATAATGGAGGCGTCGTACATAGAATTGTTTTTGGTAGACCTAATATATGAAGTAAATATTCTTTTCGACGTGAGTTTAGTGTCTTAACATGTAACTGTAGAGACTAATATCTTAAGTCGAATATAATTTTAATAGATGAAAAAAACTTTTTAAAAAATTGTAACATTGCAAGATTGAACTCAAGCTAAGACAATTATGAAAAGACATTTAATCATTTGATCAAAATACTTTTGGAAATATATAGAATAAATATCGAATACCTTTTCCAAATAAATAAAATATTGAATACATTAGGGGATTGTTATGCTCCACTCTTTTTTTCTGATAAAATATTAAGAGATTGTGATGCTTACACTAACTGTTAAAAAATCTATATTTTTTGTGACACTAAAAAAAATATAATAGTATGGTACCTCTGCTTCAGCTTTAGCCTTTTCGTGCTGTTGCTTTTCCTCTTGAAAGGCAACCTTTCTCTTGGCCTCTTCATACGCTGCATCATTTCTTATTATCCTTTCTTCTATTTGTGATCGGAGTTCATGGTTCCGTTGAACAGCAGTCAGGCGATTATCAAGTGCTTCTGCACTGCAAAAAGTTCATCAGTTTTTTCATTTTCAACATTCTAACAAAGAAATTATCTAACAAAAGAGTGAAAGAACATGAGAAATTATGTTTTTGGTGGTTTAAGAGCAAGTCTAGTAGAAAATATGCTAGATATGTCAAATATTAGTCATCAAAATGAGAAAAAGAACCAAACATCAAATATCAAGCAAGCCTAATATTCATACAATGAATTTATGAAATAAAACAAGATTCCCCAACTGTAAATTAATGTGCATCATGATGAATTGCTTTCCTCCTATAGAGTATAAACAAATCAGCCGTGTATCCTTTCACGAATATTTATTGAAGAGAATTGTGAAACATATAATGCTCCCACCTCACTCAAATAAATGAAAAACAAAGGTTTAATCGATCTATACAAGTAATGGTGCAACAGCAAAAGCAGTCATGCAAAATAACCCATCATTTGGACCTTCCACAAAGCACATTAACAACATAGACAATTCTAGAGGAGCCTGCAGTTCATAGTCAATGCTTACTTTAAATCTAACAAGATAAACATGTTGTCGAATGAAGGAATCATGTTGCCTTGAAAAGAAAAGACAAAGGGGCAGGACGAGACAATGCAGTCTTACATTTGGCGCTGATATTGAGTGTCAAGTTTTTTATCCAACTCATGCCTTGTTTCTTTGTATTTTTCAACTCGAAGATGGGAAGAAATAGAGTCTGACTTTCATTCAGTAGAGCTGTCTTCAATGCTGAGATCTTATTTCTAATTTCATCCTGTAAATCAATAAGATCAGAAACAAGTACTAGACAAATTGTTAACAAGTGTATTGGTATCAAACATTTATTTAGGATTTAATTTAAATAATTATGTGAACCTTTTATAATAATGTATTAGATTTATTTAATATTTAACTCGAATACTTATTTTTTGTGTATTATTTTTTTCGTTGCAGGGATGGATTTTGGAGCATTTGCCAGGTCCGTACAATAGGATCATATGTACCACTGACACTTCTGATCAAAGATGTGTCTCGTGTCCGACACAGACACATGTGATTATATTCAATTATGTCATTTTCTCAAATTATTATCAGTCTTGACATGTCAGTGTTGTATCCCTTGTGCATGCTATGTCAGTGTTTCATAGCTTGTAGCACCGACACTTCTGATTGAAGGCGTAATTGGTGTTCGACACGTGCCAATATGTGTCACCAACACGCACTGACACATGTAATTACCTCGAATTATGTCATTTTATCAAATTATTTATGGGGTCAACGTGTCAGTGTCTTGTCCAGTGTCAGTGTCTATGTCCTTGTTTCATAACTCTGTAGCACTGACACTTCTAATCAAAGACGTCTTTGGTGTCTAACACTTGTCAATGAGTTACACTGACACACAACATGACATCGACGTCCATGATTACATTCAGTTATGCCTTTTCTTATAGTGTCAATGTCGCGTCCAATGTATGTGTTCAACATGTGTCAGTGTGTGGCATCGACACGACACGGCACTCACGTGCATGTGATTACATTCACTGTTGTCAGTGTGTGTCAGCATCTATGCTTCATATATAGGATCACTTACATTAACCCTCAATTGATGTTCATGTGTCAAGTCAACCAAGGCACCCTCTACCTCTCCAACTTTACTCATCAGGGTTGCACTTCGAAAGCAAGGTCAACATCGGAATCATCACTGTCACTGAGATAAAGTTCATGACAAGTGAAGTGTTTGCTAGTGATGGCATTTTCGTCCTCACTCTCTATCTCAGGGGCACGAAATACTCTCATCTTCAATTCAATTTGTGGAAAAACCTAAACAAGTTTCTTTTGATTCTTTCTTGCTCCGATTCTATGGTTTGTAGATTTGTAACAACTTTTGTCTCTCTCACTCTTCGATTCTATAGAAACGAGGGTTTATGTACCAAAAGAAGACGAGGGTTAACGCAAGAGTGTTCTGTTGGAACGAGAGTGGAAAATGAAGAAAAAAAAAGTGATTGTGAGAAGAAGTATGTAATAGGCATCAAACATGCCTCTTTTTTCCATAAGCTACAAATATTAGCTTCATGTTTTAACATCAAAAAGTAATATAGACGTAAGTTTGAGGTGACAAACGCACAACCAAACACAATACAAATGGTTATCTGGCTCAAATACAAACACAAACACAAACACAAAAAATATAGATGAATATATGATATCTATTTAGAACCATTCGGCTACTGTAAAGATATCTGAGAAAACAATTCCTCAAGCTGATTTTCCTTTATCACCACACCATGTTTCTGGGTAAACAATGCATCTTTGACAGAACCGGTTCTAACATCCGCAGTGGCGTCTGAAGTGGATATGTTAAAGTATTCATTGAGGTTGTGCAATGTTCCATCTTGAGCAACTATGGGTTGATGTGGAGGAGGCTGTTCAATCCAATGTCCATCAGAACCTTTCATGTGTCTTCTATCAGATGCAAAACAACGAAGGAAGATCGGAGCATGAACAATTCTGAATAATCTATTATAATCAGAAAAAAGTTGAAAAGAAGGGCGAATGGTTTCAGACACATATGAAGGTAGAGGTGAAGGAAAAGGAAGAGTTGAATCTAAGTCCCAAACTAGTGGGAGGCCACCTCCTTGATTTATCTGAATGCAAATGACATGGTAATCCCAGAGAATAACCCCATCTGCCCTTTGGCTAGCTTTTTGATTCCAAAGTGGGATATGTTTCTTTTCATTGGAAATGAAAGCAACAAAAAGATCAGATCCTTCAGAATTTGCTATTCCATCACTGCACAATTTCTTGCAAAGCAAATATACATTCTCCTCACAATAAAAAGGGGTGTGGTGGAAGAGAGAAACATCCATAGTTGACGTTGCCGCCATTGATCAACACTCTGCAGCGCAGCAGCAACAAACCTGTAACAACTGGGATTTTTTAGATTTAAATATTTTTACACAACATCAAGACCAATTTAGATAACTCAATAAAATTAAAAGCGACGTTCATTACAAAATAATTGAGAAGGAAATTATTAGAGTTTACAAAACATTTGGAAATTAAATTAAAATAACATAAACTCTAAAACTAGACATTTAACACTGTGATCCGGCTCTGGTTAACTTCAAAAGGCTTATACCTGAAAAAATAATCAACATAGTGGGATGAGATACTACGATCTCAGTGAGTTCCCAAACTCGGGATAAAACATAGTATGCCAATTATAAAAGTAACTACTAATTATAACTCTGGAAGATTATGATCATAAAACAAAATAATGTATACTTTAGCCTTAAACTCTTTTATTTACCAAGTATTCATGATTTGCCTTTCTACTGGATATCTTGATTTATCCAATACTTAGCGTTCGCAACTTCCCTGAGCGTGGGTATACACAAGAGAAAGTTACCTACCAGTAAAGTACGTTAAAAAGCGGTAAGTGGCGCCCCACCTACTACTTTACTGTAAACGTCATTTAAGGTAGCCCTTTTTTCTGAGATTACCTTATCTACCCAATAATTTTCTATTTTATCATTCTTTTCATATACTACCTAGCTGCTTGATTACTGACTAGTAATTATCATTATCTTTTATTCTTGTACTACCTAGAAGTATAATTATACTTCTAGTAATCTTGGATGTCTTTACTTATTTGTCATCATGTAACATCATTCATAATTAAAATATTATCATTTACTATACCAACAATGAATACAAAGACAAAAAATTCACACTTCACACCCAAACACACATACTTTGTGCCATATGGGGCTGAAGTAGATGATCCTTCACAAATCATATACATACTTTATGCTAAGCTAAATGTTGAAACTCTAAATCATTAATTGAAGCAAATATAATTGAGTGAACCATCAAATTGGTCCCTGTCTTTGTATGTGATTCTCAAATTAGTCCCTAACTCTATTAATATTTCAAAATAGTCTCTGCCTTTGTAAGTTTCTCAATTAAGTCCCTCGTCATGTGAAAAAAACAGAAAAATGAGTCTAATTGAGAAACTTTAGACAATATTTCAAAATAGTCTATATCTTTGTCAAAACTTTCTCAATTAAACCCATGTTTCTATGTTTTTTTCACATGACGAGGGACTTAATTGAGAAAATTTTAACAAAGACAGGGACTATTTTGAAATATTAATAGAGTTAGGGACTAATTTGAGAATCACTTACAAAGACAGGGACCAAATTGGTGGTTTACTCAAATATAATTTATATCAACATTTACCTATTCATATGTCAATCCACATTTGTCCACTTCATCAATTCATCTTAGCTAGTCTAATCACACAAAACTAATGTTCAAGTGAGAAAACTAAAATCTTAATCTGCAATGAGTAAAATCTTCCTTTAAATGAAATTAATCATGCAAATCTGAATGTGTCAATATCAGCTCAAAAGCATTCAAATACATCGAAGGAGACCAAACAATTGCATCAAACTCAAAACCTCTATACACATGAAAGCAATTCAGCATTCAAAGATATAATGAATCATAGATCAATAGAGATAATTACTCAGTCATATGCAAAAACTTCATTTTACTAATACTAACGTACATGCTTCATGGATTCAAGGATTAACTTTAAAATACCTAAATTCTAATTTCATAACTTATCAAATGAATGAGGGATGAAGGAAGAGGAACCCACCTTGATTCTGATGCTTCTAATGATTCTTCTATGCTCCTAGCTTCTCCAATCCTTAGCTCTTGCTTTCAATTTCTACAAATCTCCAAAACCCCAATTTCATGTTCTTCCTCTTTAATCAAACCCTAGCATGAATTGGTACTATAAACTTCTTCTTCTTCTTCTTGCATTAGAAAGGGATAATCTTCTCTAATTATCTATTGCATGGAGGGATTCTAAAGTAGAATTCGTGATTTGAAGTGAAATGGTGATGTTGGGTGATGATGGCTGAGAGAGACACGAGGGAGAAGGGAGGAAAGTTGAAAAATCTGTTTTTCCATCTCTTTGGTTAAGATATATATACACAAGTGTGTTGGCCAATTACTAACATGTCCCTACTAAAACATGGTATTCCGTAATTGCTCTTACTTATGCGGTAGAAAATCCGATTTAAAGAAAGAGCACAGATATTTGAACAACCGTTTTGACAACTTTATTTTCGTCTATTTCTATTGGTCAAAAACAATAGAGAGAGAAAAAGGAAGAAAGGGGATAAAAACATAATGTGAGTATGAAAGAGAGAGTTGTTACAAAATGGTTGTACAAATATCATTTCTCTAAACAAAAGACCACACTTTTTCGCATAGAAGATGGCTTCTAAGTAAAACACTCTTGTGATTTTGGGCAACATCCATCGTTTAAGGGGTTAAAATAACATTTTTATAATTTTTATTAAGATTTTTTAGGTATTCATAAAATCAAAGAGGTTTCGATACTTCAAATTCCAATCTCATGCTTCAGATACAGAGTGCGTTTGTTTCAGCTTTAAAAAAAATAGATTTTGTGTCAAAAGAATTTAGAGATTTTTTTAGAAATTTAAAAAAAAATCTGAAGTTATTTGTGTTTGCTTACTATCCATAAAAATCCTTTTTTTTTAAAAAAAATGAGTTCTGACATGTACATGTGTTATCTCCTTGTTGTTTAAAAACACAGATTTTGAGAAAAGCTAATCCTAATAGCTTTTCATTTTAGGGTCTAAATAGATTTTTTTTGATAAAATGATTTTTCTAAAAATCCTAAAAAAACACTTAAAAATGAAAAAAGTGGTTTTTTTTTTTAAAAAATCTGAAACAAACGGGCCCACAATGTTACCAATCGTTGTAATAATATTTGTAATCTGCTATTTCTCTTCAAATGATTTATTTCAAGAAATTTGATCTATATCCGTGTTTATCATCAGTTTTCGTTGTGTTTTCATAATTTTGTATCTTTTGTTGGTGCAAGTATAATTTTGTATCTTTCAAAGCCAGCTCATATTGTTTACCAAAAACACCGGTAAACACTAGCATAAGGCAAACTTTGACTCCCCACACTCTTCAATGACGGTATAGAGTCTTTTATTGCACCAGGAGGGAGTACACTAAAAGTAGGTTGAGATTACCTAACTTTAGGTTTGTAAATTTCTAAAAAGATTTTTGGCATTGTTCTCCTTTTCTTTTTTGTGGTTTTTTTGTTTTGTTTGGAATGAAGGTTAAACGATACACCTTGCATCATTCTTGTTAAAAAAATCTAAAGGAACCACATACACCTATAAATCTTATAAGTTTACCACATACCCTTACCTGTCCTTAGTAGATTAAATGAATAAGATGAATCCTATCTTACTAAGGGGGAATAAAGTCGACCAAAAATATCTTATGTAGTCGCCTGTTTATATAATCAATATGTCACACTCCCTAGAATTTGCAAAAACATTAAGACCTTTGCATATAAAACTTAAATATATTTCAAAACATAACTAAATAAAAGGCTTGAATTAAATTGATCCAACAAACAAATAGAGGTTCATATTAAAACTCTAACCACTTATGGTTTAGTTACGCATGTAACTAAAAACAAATTAAAAAATAAATAAAACATACTATAAAAACAAAAGTTAACGACATATTCCTCATTTGATGCTTCTAGTGCTCGTCAATAAACAATTTTTTATGTATTATTAATAATAAGCTTGTCAAAATAGTACTCCCCTCGTCCATAATTATAAGCCCTCTTTGAAAAAAAAAGTCTAGTCCCTAAATATAAACCCTTATATAAATTGCTAGGTATTTATATTTTTTCCTAAACACCCTAATTAGTATTATTAACTTGCATTTACGACCTTACTTGAACAATATCTGTTCTATAGGATCATACTACTGTGTCCTTGATTCCAAGGAGACAGGAACATACGTCTCATGGATGAACCACGACTGTGTGATCAGAGCGTGATTAACAACCAGGATGATGTGTGCATCATCTTTATCTATAGATGATCGTTCTTGGCTAGTTCAACTGACCGAGATGGTCACACGGTTATCTGACAGACTCAAAAAATATAAACTTGCATTTGAATATGAAAAGTTAAATTAAATAAACAAACGACAATTTAATAAAATTCACACACAAACTTGACACATTAACTACGCTACTTTTGTCAACAAAAAAAAATTACGCTACTTAATTTTTTTTAATATTTATGAAATTAGTAAAAAAAAAAAGCTTATAAACAAGAGATGATTGTTTTGTTCTAAACGTGGATGGAAGCTGCCTTGGTGATGGTAGAGCTGAAGCTGGTGATTTAATTAGAAGAGGGGATGATAGTTGGGTAACTGCGTTCATTTGCTTTTTGGGTATTGCGAATAATACTTATGCGGAACTTATGCCATTGTTTTTTGGTCTGAAGTTTGCTAATAATATGGGTTGCAATAAAGTTTGTTACTATCCAAACTCGAAAAACTATTATTGATATTGTTAGTAAGCCAGTTAACAAGTACCATTGATATGCTTATGTCATTGCTTGTGTTCAGTATTTATTGAGAATAGATTGGGAGGTGTAGTTATGTCACTCTCTTAGAGAAGAGAATGTTAGTGCTGATTTTTTTTTTCTAAACTAAGTGCTGCCAACTATGACAAGTTTAAGATTTGGGACGCTCCTCCATAAGACTTGAATTCTTTTCTTTTAAATGACTCTTTGAAAGTTCTTTTTCCTTTTCTTTTTTAAGCATATGTACCAAAAATAAAAGTACAAAGGGTGCATATATTAAAAAAACTTATGAAAGAATTTTTTTTATTTATTTTTGTAAGATAAAAAATTAAGTCAATTCAAGCTGACCTTAATCCTTTAAAAAAATAAAGAAAAACTGTTACTTTCTAAACCAAAAAGACTGTTACTGTTTAGTCCCACACACAAATTGAAAGTACTTGGCTGAAGAAAAAAAAAAATCCATTAGTGCAAGAGTGAAAACCTTGTAGTGTTAGGGTTCTCAAATATGAAGAATCAACAATCTGAACAAAATCAAACTCAATTACACCATAACGAAGAAGATGAAGAAGAAAACAACAACAGAGAACAAAGTAGTAGCAAATCCCCTTCACCACCACTCCATTCACTCTCCGACTCACCAATCTCCGACGATCATCGCTCCCTCCCTCTAGTCCTCGTGCAACCGCCGTTGGTTACGGCTCACCGGTTTCAGGTTGAGCCAGCTGTGATCACCAGGGTAGATCCCGGTGCAGAAGAGGGTTTTGTAGGTGTCAAAGATGTTGAAGGAGAAGGAGAAGGAGAACGAGACGCCGGTGGTGGTGGTGGTGTTGAAGGAGAGCGAGAACAAGACGCTGGCGGCGGTGGTGGTGGTGTTAAGCGGGGATTAAGACCTGATGTTAAGAGTTTGTTGAGGTCTGAAAAAGTTGTGAGTTTGAATAAGGTTTTGTTGGGTTTTAGAATTGCTGGTTTTGTTTTCTGTTTGGTTTCTTGGTCAGTTTTGGCTGCTGATAGGAAAAAGGGTTGGGCTATTGACTCTTTCTATTTATACATGGAATTCAGGTTAGTTAATTTGATTCAAATTTGACACTTCGTTAGTGATAAATAGTTACTTTTGTAGCTAAATGTGTGACGCGGTGTTATTACAGTCTCTGAATGTATTGAAATGCAAAAAAAACATTCTTTGGTGTGTTTCTGATAGTATTTTCGTTGACTAGACTGACAAGCAGAAGACATAATCAAGCACGTTGGACGACCGAACTTAGTAATAGATTACCTGTTTGAGGACCAAACTAACTTGTAAAATTGAGGATGTTTTTTTGTAATTTTAGTGACTCCGCTTGACATATTCAAGCACTCAAATGGCGGTTTAGTCTTCGTTTTATTTTAACGTAATTAGATGTTAAAACCCATTTGGATTGGTCTCGTGGTGTTTGGCTTGGGACCTTGGAGTGTGCTCCTGTCAAGGTCTCAAGTTTGATTCTCCCCGTGCCAATTTCAGTGGGTTGTTTGGCTTTTTATAAAAAAAAACGTAATTAGATGTTAATTTCCATAGGTTTTTGGAATCTCGCAATTGTGTTGTTATTGTTAACTTGTTATGTAATGTGTGTGATTTTGCATTGCAGGTATAGCTTATCGGTGAATGTGATTGGGTTTGTGTATTCTGGGGTGCAGATATGTGATCTTGTGAAGTACTTGATTACCAAAAAGCATATAGTGGAGCACAAGCTAAGGGGTTACTTTACTTTTGCATTGGATCAGGTAACTAAAGCCTCTCCTCGCAAATTTGCGCTTCTGACTTATGTTGAATTGAATAATAAAGTAGTAAAGGGACCTGTTGTGATGATTATGTTAGTAAAAAATGAGAAATTATAGAATCTTGATTAATTGATTACAAGTAGAAAATATAACTTCGAGTCATATGCATGCTTGTAAGTATATATTTCTTCTTAAATGAAGTCATTGGATCCAGTTTTAAAAGGTCAAAATTCAGGCATCTGAGACCAACTTGTGCAGTCCATGCATAGACATTTTTGAAGTGCTTTTTAATTCCTTTTCACCTGTTTTGAGTCTGACTTCTTGCTTTCTGAAAGTTGGTTTCCAAGTTGCACACCCCTTTCCAAAACCAAAGTTTAGAATTTAGTTGGTTCAGTCGCAGAAGTTGTTTGTGGGCGATCATCTGCTTTTTAAGGTGGCACTTAAGGTGGTCTAAGTTAATTTTGGATCCGGCTCTTCTAAAGTGAGTAACTCATTTTTTAGAGTGTAAAGTGAGTATTATCAACTATTAATTAAATCAAAGGTGGGTATTGGATGTGCAACCGTGCATCATAACAAATCATATTAAATTAACAAGGAATAACCTTTGATTTTCTCACTTTATACTTTACTAACATTAGAGGAGTCAAATTTGTTAATTTTTACCATCAACGCGCCAAAGTATTTTTTTCAAAAAGAGGATATACCATCCCTCTCAACATTATTCTCCACATTCTTGGACACTGCAGTAGCTTCTTCCACTTCACCTCCACAAAACCAGTAAAACCACCCATTTTTCCCCTCTATCTGCGAATCTTCATGGGCTGTGTACACGTTTCCCTCTCCTACACCAATCCAACCACAACAATAGCCAACATCTCAAACCGTGACAGCTCCTGTTGCAACTCAAGCTTGGTTTCACTTAGACTTTTTAAACATCTACGAATTTATATATGTTCAGATTCATAAACTTATTTAACTACATAAACAACTATAAATAATTTATATAAGTGATGGATCATAAACTTATTTTGGTCTAAAAGCTCTTATTAAGGACTTATTAGAAATTTATTGAGTAAGTTTGTTCCATACACCCATTATATTGCAACAATTTCCCCCGTATTTTCTTTAACAAGTATTTTTTTATCTTGTTGAAACCAAATAAAACTCATATTTCCCCGTATGTAATTTCATTCAACAACAGAGTATTTCACATGCTTTGAATTTTTGCTTTTGGAGTTGGGGTAACATCTATAGTAGAAAGGATGGTGAAAACTAGGCTCAGATAACTGAACTAAGGTTTCAAAGATTAATGAACACCACAATTTCATAACTCTTGGCACTTTATTTCAACTGTTTCTTGTTTTGGTTATCTCCCATCAACATGAAGGTTTGCCTTTCGACAAAGCTAATGGACTTTTGTTAATTTGCTGATTTTGAGATTACTCTAAATAAAATGTCACCTGACTGTATATTCTATAGAGTACTAAATTAATGCGTGCTGCTCATCTACTTCATAGTCACTTTAATTAAAGTTTCAACAGATTTAATCGGAAAGTCTGTGGTCATAAATAGGAGAGCACAGTTGTGACTGTGTATGTTGTAAATTAATTCAAAGTAGACCTTTCGGTATTGTTGTTTTTCACCCTGTTTTTCATTATTCTCTAGTTTGATGCATGCTTACATGCACCAACGACTGCTAACCTTCTGTTGGACTGCTTGCAGATCTTGACATACCTTCTAATGTCGGCATCCTCATCGGCCGCCACTAGAGCCTATGACTGGGAGTCCAACTGGGGTAACGACAAGTTCCCGTTCATGGCGAATGCATCTGTGGTTTTGTCCTTCATTGCTTTCGCGGCATTTGCCATGGCTTCTCTAGTCTCAGGTTCTATTGTTTGTAGGTTCAGATAATTTGTATAAATACTGCAAGTGGAGTATGCAAAACTCTTGTATAACTCTTATATATTGGTTCTGAATTAGAAGTATCACAAGTTTTCAGAAAGAATACTTTGTACATAAAGGTAAAAAGTTCACTTTCTGCTTGTGTCGATTTTATATTGTAAAGATACAGATGGGACTGTAGTATAGGATCTCTTGTGCTTTTGGTATTTAATAAGATGATATGCTTTAGTACACGGTATTGATTTTAACCATTGATTTGAGATCGGACGACGGTCCAGATTACACAATCGATTCCAAGCTGTTAATCGATCTCAATTTAGATCAAATGGTGAAGAGCAACGTAGTTACAACAGGGAATCCATTTCCACAGAGTCTAAACTTGTTAGAAATTAATTCCTTTCCCAAGACTCAAACAAAAAATAATTTAATTCTTTTCTAAATAATTAATCAAATATGAAGAATGTTTGTATATTAATTTTACAACTATTTAATTTAAGATTTTGAAAGCATTAGTTCTTCCCTAAAGAATTAATCAAATATTAATTTAAAGTAAACTTTTTAAAGAATAATAGTACATTCAATTGGAAAACTGAACCTAAAATACAACCGAACATGAATGATTCTACTTTAAGAGGAGACACAGGGGGACCTGCAGGCTGCATCCCAGTTTATGAGAACAGTTTTCTTGAGTTTATGAGAACAGTAATTCAAAATAACTGTGAAAATAAGACAAATAATGAGCTTCATACTCAAGTCGTATTGCAATAAGATACCATATCGTCCATTTAAACATAGCAATTCACTATGATGCAGATTCATCAACAACGTTTTGAGACGCATAAGTTTCACCACAACAAACAATCGAAGCCACACTGTGTATACACTGACACAACATATGCAAGGCAAAGACATTAGATGGTTGTTTAATATGTCACTCAAATTGCTCAACCGGCCAAGTCTTTACTCTCGATTGGCTTTTTCTGTGTGTAAATTTCGATCGGATCACATCTCCTGATCGATTTTCTTTTCCAGAAATATAAGCAATTTTGAGAGACATATTGAACAACCATCAAGACATTATGCATGTTTCTCAATCCTTACTAGATGTTATAAACATTATAACAAAAAAGAATTGTTTTGGATTCAAATTTCCAAAAGTTTATTGTATATATTTTTTTTTAAATTTCTTTTAATTTTCATGTGATAACTGAATTATGAAATCGACAAATTAAAGGAATAATTGGTATAGTTGGTAGTATATATCTCTAACTCATGAGAATGAGAATTAATAATTATGTATTTAGATGTTTTCTAGTCCAGGTTCATATTTGTCTACTGTACATTCAATTTTTTTTATTTCATTCCTTTTCTTTTTTTGGTACAAATATTTATTTCTTTCCCTTACTATCCTTTATTTGATTTTATTTGCATTATTATGAAAGAAATATAAAAACAAACGTGAATGTGATCCGACAGTTAGTACCTGGCATCTCTCCCAAAAGCACTTTAAATATACATTTATCCAATCATGTTAAACGCATGGTCAGTCAATAAGCTGATATTTTATTATCCTCAAAACACTTTTATCAAATAATTCATTTCTGACACTCTTCATTTTCATTTCCAACAATCATGGCCTCTGAAATAACTACCATCAAAGCTTGGACTTACTCAGAATATGGTCACTCTGTTGATGTTCTAAAGTTTGATCCAAACGTGCCTATACCTGAAGTGAAGGATGATCAAGTTCTTATCAAAGTTGCTGCTGCTTCTCTTAATCCCATTGATTATAAGAGAATGGAAGGAGCCTTCAAAGCCTCTGACTCCCCTTTACCAGTAATTCATTTCATTTATATTATATTACTTTCTTTTATTTATGATTATAAGTGTCCTTATAATAAAACTTATACATGTTAGATACACGAACTTTATCGAAAATTTACAATGAGATTTACGTATAACTTATCTATCGTGGAATTTCGGAATAGAACACAAGTCATCTAGTGTGAACCGAAGGTCTAACTATAACTATTTGTGCCAACCACAATTGGTAAAATTTTAAATCCAACTCGACAATTCAATTGGTTAAAACATGAATCAGAATTGTATACAATTTTTTAAGCAGTTTGACTATGGTTTCAACCCGGTTTGAGTGGTTTATAAAAAGATCAACCATGACCTGAAGGTCTGGCTGGTTCGATTTTCGCATTTTAAAACATTGCACTATAGTATCTTACGCTAATTGGAATAATCTTTTATCATTTTATGACTTTCAGATAATCAATATTTCCCTCAATTTATTTTTCTTTTTGTTCAGCTCTACCATGATTCTCAACAATATATGCGATTATAAAACCGACCGATGTAGATATTTGTAAAGATATTTTAAAAACTAACATAAAAAGTAGAATTATAATGTGATTTGATTTGATGCATACGTAAAAAGTTTTACGGTGTCCGTGTATAGAAATTAATCTCATTATAAATTATTAATCCACAACTAATCTCTCTCAGTTGTATTGTGGGTCTGATTTAGACTGCACCAGGATATGATGTTTCCGGAGTTGTGGTTAAGGTAGGGAGTGAAGTGAAGAAGTTTAAGGTTGGGGATGAAGTTTATGGTGATATCAATGTGAAAGCTTTGGAATATCCAAAGGTCATTGGTTCACTGGCAGAGTATACTGCTGCAGAAGAGATACTGTTGGCTCACAAGCCAAAAAATCTGAGCTTTGCTGAAGCTGCTAGTCTTCCTTTGACAATTGAGACTGCTTATGAAGGCCTTGAACGAACTGGCTTCTCTGCTGGTAAATCTATACTTGTGCTTGGTGGTGCTGGTGGAGTTGGAACCCATGTTATTCAGGTATCTATTAATTGCTTCTACCTAAATGTGTTTGTTTTGTAGTGAATGAAGGAGTTAGTTATCTCATTGCATCAACATAGTTTAAGTTTGATGAATTAACTCATAAGTGCTAGCACTTCACGACTACTTGTTTTTAGTGATTGTGGGTAGTTTTGCTTTGTAATCCTTAATAATGTGGAGAATCAGGAACGAACGTGATCCATGTAGCCTCAATTGCGGCTGCGTTGTGGTCACGGAGTCATGAAAAATCCTAATTTCGATGCCCAAATTGTGGTCGCAGACATTTATTCAATACCATGACTGTACCAGCATAATTCATGTTTTCTAGTGTAGATTCAATAGCAGAAAATTTGTACGAATTGCATTGCATAATGACTGCTGCTTGTGTTTCCTGATTCTGGCCGCATTGGTATCCTTGATATTGTGTAGAATCACGACCAAATGCGACCTTAATCGCGGTTGCATTATGGTCACAGAGATATTAAAAGCCCTGATGTCACAATCTGGATCATAGTCGCAGATCTTTATTTATAACCTTGATTGTAACTGCAAGAATGGCTGTCTTCTAGTGAAGATTCAATACCTGGAAATCTTTGTTGATTTCATTGCATTATAGAATCATGTGCTTCCCAAATGATCATTCATTTTTTCCTCTTAATTTATTACAATTTGTTTATAATAATGCTTTTGGACATGCTTAGCTTGCCAAGCATGTTTATGGCGCTTCCAAGGTAGCAGCTACATCTAGCACCAAGAAACTAGAATTGTTGAGCAATCTAGGAGCTGATTTACCTATTGATTATACAAAGGAGAATTTTGAAGACCTGCCTGAGAAGTTTGATGTGGTGTTTGATACAGTAGGTAAGATTTGAATATAGCAACAACAACTTAGCTGGCTAACACAATTTAAATACGTTGCTAATTTAAATGTGGTTAATTAAAACCACTTGGGTCGGCCTAGTTGTTTTGGCTTGGAACCTTGGAGTGTGCTCCTCTCAAGGTCTCAAGTTTGATTCTCCCCGGTGCCAATTTTGGTGGGCTTGTTTGGCTTCTTCAAAAAGAATGTGGTTAATTATGTTTAGTATATCATTAGCAAATTAAATAAGGGTCACAACTCATTAACCGTCCGTTCAATGCAACTACCCATGATTTTGAATGTCATTAACAACGATTTTCAGGTTTTCAAATAAACAGGATATATTCATTATAACCATCCAAATTATGTTGAAATATACATGATTTTGAGGTTTTCAAATATACATGATATGTATTAACCAGAATAGTGGTTAATGAGTTCAAAATCATGGTTATGCTCTATAGATGATTAATGAGTTGCAATTCATTAACTATTTAGTAAACGTAATCAACTATGTAACTAATCAACATTAACCATCAAAATTGTTGTCCTATTTTATGTAAAAATAACACAACTCTCTTTATCTATATATATGTATCAAGTATTTTTTTTCGAAGTTTTAGGGTGTGAAGTAGGAAACATATTATGTTGTTATAGAATACTAAAACCTGTTTGTTTTTGTCAAAAACAGGGGAAACTGAGAAGGCATTCAAGGCTTTGAAAGAAGGTGGCAAAGTTGTGACAATTGTACCACCAGGATTTCCACCATCAATATTTTTCATTCTTCCTTCTAATGGGGCTATCTTAGAGAAACTAAATCCATACTTGGAGAGTGGAAAGGTGAAGCCAGTGCTTGACCCCAAGAGTCCATTTCCATTTTCTCAATCTGTTGAAGCATTTTCCTATCTGGAAACTGGTAGAGCTACTGGAAAAGTAGTTATCCATCCCATTCCATGAAGTTCAACATAGTTACGTAACACAACAACCCAATAAAATCTTTGCAATTTAATGTGTGCTTTTGTTTTGGGACTGAGGAGTACTTTGGTATGATCTGGACTTGTATTTGGTTTGGGGTTGAAAACCCGCCACATTTGGCTTATGTACTTTTGGTTAATGGAATAATAATAATATGGTAACTGGTTTGCTTCATAGATTATATAGTTCATCTTGGTCTCTATTGCTACTGTTAAGACGAATGTTAAGTGAAATGGTGGTTCTGTTGAGTTTTTTTAACAGTAAAAGGTTAGTGCAACTTCTTTTTTCTCGAAATATACCAGTAGTGTGGTTAGAAGTCAGTTAGTTGGTATATCAGACTTATGGAAATTGCTAATCTAGGGAAGTCTTTCGGTATTCCCTTGATAGGTAGGGCACTGAAAAAAGTATACTATCCGTCATAGACCAAGTTAGTGCTAAGTTGTCCTTGTGGAAGGCTAAGCAGTTATCCTTTGCGTGTCGAGTTGCCCGTGCTCGAGCAGTTATTGATGTCGTACCTCTTCATCGTATGACGAAGAGTATTGTTCCAAAAAAGTGTTTACAGAGATTCAGAAAGTGCAACATGCTTTTATTTGAGGTGATCACTCACTATCAATGTCGTCGCTTTCGTGTAATTAATTGGGTATTAGTTACTAGGCCTAGAGATTTGGGGAGACTAGGCATCAGGCGGTTGGATGAAGTTGGGATATCATTTATGAAATGGTGGTAGTGAGCTTTGGTGTAGAGTTTTGTGAGGGACGTATGAGCAAAATTTTTTGTATGTCGGTTTATTTGTGGTCAGGCCAATGATTTGTGGTGTAACTTGATGAAATTATGACCAAACTTCGTATGAATTTTAAAGCATGGACACATGGTTGGGTGGAGAATGGATTTTGGATCGATGGTACAAGTAGCAAATTAATCCTAGCGAGTTAGTTGATGCTAGGGTTGGAATGATGAGTGTATTTGTGGATATTTCAACTTTCAAGTATGTGGGAAGTTGTAGTGCTTATGTGGAGCTAAGTTTTGGGGTGTGTTAGAAGGTCTTCAAGTGGCTAGACAAAAAGACTTCATGAATGTTTTGCTCCATATCGACTCAAAAAGTGTCGTTGATAATTTGACTAATGATTGTAAAGATAGTGTCGTTGGTATGAGATTTTCGTTGGGACCTTGGACCTTGATCGGGAGGTTAAGGTTTGTCATAATATTGGATGTAATGGTGGGGTGGACTTAATTTTGAATGGGCAATGTTCTGCTCAGGTTAATCTATTATTATAAGTGGATTATAAGTTGGGAGCAGATGATTTTGGTGTTGTTTTTCTTTACTTGGCCAAATTTCATATGAATTTTAAAGCATGGACGCAACCTTGAACGGGAGCAACTTTAGTCATCCCACCATTTAATTTTCCTTAATAACTACTTTCTTTGTTTAGAAATCTTAACATGTGCCCTAAGGAAAACCAAGGTTTGAGACTTCCCCCTAAATGCAATGACAAACGTATCTCAATTTCATTTAAGTCCCTAGAAGTTAACTTTCTTGTGTATGTTTCAACAACTTTCTTTTAAATTCCAAAATCTTTTGTTTGTAAAGCAACATTTCAACATCTGTTCTACTTGATAAAGCAATTGATCTTAGTTTCCAAGGAATTCCCACTCTTCAGCTTAGCTCGTTTTAAACATCATCAAACAGATTTAGTATTTATCACATCACATTAAATCATACTTACTTTAAAGAAGCATATTCATACAGCAACTTCAAAAATAAATAACAAAATGGAATTAAAAGTATGACGAGTTCTAATCAAAACGTGATGGAAATACAAAGCCAATTGTCTTGAATTTTGCTCTATCATACTAAAAACCTTTATTTCTTTTCAAAATGAAAAGCCCTTTCTACTTTCCATTGGTATTTTTTTTCCTTTAAAAGAAAGAGATGAAATGCCAGAAAGTGATTTGAATTTGAAAATTTGAAATGTGGAAATGAAGAATGAGATTGGGTTATTGATTTTCCGTCGTTGGATTGAAAGTAATTGACGGCTTATAGTCGTGATTCGTGCATAGCTACATGCAAAAGTCTGACCGTTGATAGGAATATTTTAACGGTAGGATTGTGTTTCATAGTGCATGCGCGGATCAATACCACTACCTTCATTATAATGCTTCTACTTTATTTATTCTTTTTTCCTTGTAATTTGATACACTTTTTTCATGGACAGATAGTCATGTTCGTCCTTAAAAGTGTAACGAGTAGCTAGAATTAACGCTCAATGTATTGAAATTTTAAAATAATCATTGATCGTAAGGCTAATCGAGCTGAAATATGAACACAATCACGAAATGAAAGAAGAAGAAAAAGTAGGAACATAATCTGATATTAAAACACAAATTGAGTCATATTTTGAAAGAAATCTTTGTTGGTTGTCATCGCTAACTCGTCAGTAATCACTTTTGTAGACGTCATCAAAATGAACCTCAGCAAAATGAACTTTCAAAGGCACACCACAATGTCACATAACAGACGTCGTTAAGCCACACACAGAAGTTAACAGTACACATTTCAATCAAAAATAGTGGTTTCAGGACTAAATAGTCCCAATTTATTTTAGTAAAGGACTAAAATTTGAGGTTTTTTCTCCAGAGACTAACTTGAGCTCAGTGTTTTTTGTGAGGGACTGAAATGAATTTTTACTCTAAACATCATCTATGTGTTTTGATATTATACGCTACATAAATGAAGTACTTAACAGTTGATACACAAAATTGATACTATACTTAAAAGTTGATAGTACCCTAGTCATATCTATCTCATTGCCATCCCAATACGCGCCCTTGAGTTTTTTTTTGCTTTGGCCTCAAATCGGTTATACAATACAAGTTTGACGGAATCATCGTACGTGCAATGGGTCTAACTTGGGGCACATCATCTTCCACTTTCAATGCATCAAATAAACATCCAAACAGAAATAAAGGGGTTTGTGTTGTAAAATAATTATACAACCAACAGGAAACACAAAATGATCGGAACATCCCAAGTGGAAAAAACCACCATGTCAGCAAAGCCCTCTCTTTCCGATCAAATGGAAGATAAAATGTAAAAACTATTTACAGTGGTAGATCAATTGAGACATTCAGAGTTGGGAATATTTCATTTCTTTCTTTTCTTCCTCAAAAACGGCATGGCGCTAAAAGCTACGTTGGAGCTCTCACTATTGTGATGAGCATTCTCCGGTATTAATACCCCTATGTCAGCATTTAGAAGCTGGTCATTTGGCAATTTGGAGTTTTTACATGCCCCTCCGTCTTGTATCTCACTTGTAGCCTTTTCGGCACCAAAAAATAATATATCTGAACTACTTTTATCAAGGTCGGTTTCACCCAATAATTCAGAAAAGGGTGGAGAGTTTGCAGTACTCGTGTTCGTGTCATCAATTGCATCACGGTTGTTATCCATCTCATTATCGTCTACACAGAATCCACCTCCCATTTCAAGATAGTCATCTGAAGGGTGAGTCATTGGTGTTGCTGCACCAGCATCTGTTTCTGGCTCCAGATAGTCTGCCGGCAAGTTATCCTTCAGAGGAACTTCTAGCATACCGCTTTCTTTCCCTATGCTGGAACCATCGATGCACGTAGATTTTTCTTCTACTAGCTCTCGACGCAAGCATTTCTGGTTGCTCTGATCAAATGAATCAACAGCATCTTCAACTTCAAGGTCCTCGAAAGAATAGTTGACAGGTTTCCGAGATCGCATTGACTGGAAAAGTAAACAACAGGTTAGCAGGACCTTTTATTTACTTATTATTCAAAGAAGCCTTTTCATTTTTATCCTTGAAAGAATAGTTGACAGTTTTCGAGATCACATCCCGAGAATGTATTAAAGAAAACAACATGTAAGTAGGACAGGACATAAACAAATGTATTAAAGAAACCGGTTGATTTCTTCTGTTTTTCGGAATAGAAAAGATGTTGCTTGTTTTGTATACATAACCAAAATTTATGGGTGGGTGGGAAGAAACAGATGACAACTAAAATCAATCATAAATAACAAAGTTAGATAGGGATAACAGAGACATTTCGTGAAGTTGACTGGATTGAGAAGCACAAAATTATATCTTTTTTGAAGTTAACTAGATTAAGAACAATGGAAGGATCTCAAGAGAGAGAAAAACCTGCAGGAGCATAGTACTTAACATTTTCAGGTCAAAAATTCTAATCAGAATGAAGCTTACCCTTCGCTTAACTTCAGGAACTGTTGACAGATCAACTTGTGCTCTTGGCTCGTGATTGTCAATATCGAGACTACTAGATGATGTTTCAGTTTCAGACGGTTGAAAATGACGACTTTTCTTCTCCACGCCTCTTTTTACTCCTACACCTTTACCTCTTCCTCGCCCACGGTTACTTTTTTTCTGAACCAAATCCTCACCATCATATTGCCCTTCTGTTTGCATACATGGCTGTAAATTCTCAATCTCAGATGCAGCAGGTGCAGAAGAAGAAACATCATTTATTTTCTTTTTCTTTGTATGTTGCTTAGCAACAGTATTCCCATCATGTTTCCTTTTCGTTGACTCTTTTGTTTTTGATTTCTTCCTAGCTGCAAGACTTTTTTCTGTTACCTTCGGAGTCTCCAATTTGTCATCCTCCGGGTCAACAGGACTTCCTATCCCATTTTTCGTACCCTTGGACATGTTCTCTGAAGAATCAACTATTAAATCTGAAGGTGGCTTACCAGTAATTCCTTTTACTGCTTTCTTGATTCTCTTGCTACGAATTTTTGCAAATCTTTCGTTGAAACTATAAAATGCCTCCAAACGCAATTGAGTCTACATTATAAGATTAGGATAATAATAATGAGTAGGAGTTCTAATAAGACAGTAGATAACCAACAAGAATACTTGTCTTCATAGTGAATCAAGAACATAATCAGTTAAAAATTACATAAGCAGTAAAAACAGGGAGCAGAACAATAATGCGAAGTCTCTAACCTCATGTTTGTTGTATTGCTTTAAAACAGGTAATAACAACTCATCTGCTTTCTGGCTAGACCACCCAAATTTCTCCCAGCACATTCTGTATGCAGGAAGCAACTCAGTATTGTAGAATATTGAAAGACATGTAAATTTTCAAAACAAGAAGGTAAATTATAAGAACAATTCAAAGGTGCCATCAATATCGAATCTCGAAAAATCTGAAATGCATCACTTTATCATTCTCTTACGCTCAAGTATAGCAGAGTGTTGATAAGAGAGAAAAGAGACATATGATGAAAACCGTGTGTCTGAATAACACAAGGGAAGATTTATTATATAGGAGTAAAGTAGCTTAGAGACTAAGCTATGAATATTTACAAATGAATATTCAACATAATATCCTATCCTAAATAACTTAGAGAGTAAGCTAAAATATATTTACGGAATAAATATAATTATTTACTATTTATTTATATATCAACACAAGAGTATTTGAGGGACAAACTCAAGGTGACTGAGCTTTTATCACCTCGCCCATCGAGGGGACGTATGAGTGAATACACTTCTCTATCAATCTACATCTGTTTGTACTCTATCTTTTCTTAGGCTTAACTATCATTTCAGTCACAACAGTTGGGATAATCTCAATTATTTCTAAGACCAGTATTTTATTTTATCACCTTTAAGGAGTTGACAATAATTGTAATTCTCCTATTTAATGGGTGCTTTCCCTTCCGAATAACAACAACTTTTAACCATTCATTTCTACAATAATTAGGTGGGATAAGGGCTATGGAAACAGGAAAGAAAAAAGAAAAAAGAACACATAAACTCACTTGCGAAGAACAAGCTGATCTGGCTTTCCCCATGCGAAAGGCTCGGTTGACTTATCAACTTGTGGAGATATGTAAGCAGATATAACTGTTTCACTTGGAAAAGAAGAAGGAATATGCCAATTCTTGCTAACATTTCTCTGTTTAGAAAACAAAAAACATATGTCAAATCCAAGCACGATAAAGTGCAAAATTATCCGTCAATATATTACTGGAAGCAGATAAAGCTTGAAATCAATTACATGCTTATCCATGAAAGTTTGCTTTGTTTCTTGGATGTAATCAGGCGACTCCTTTTCTTCAAGTTTTGACCCTTTCTTAGATACAGATTTTGCATCCAACCTTCCAAGGATGGTGGGATCTGGTGACTCAACCCACTGCCGGAATTTCAGGAATCCATCTTCTTCAGGGAACGCATTTAAAACCTCAATAGCATTAACAATGCCAATCCCACTACATTACCACACAAAAAATCCAGTCATGTCACAATTGTGGAGCCTATATATAAGCTATAACTGATATCCTGCTACAAATGCAGGGAAAATACATATGGAAAATATCTTATTACTAGTTGGATAATGAAAAGAAACATTAGTTTATCTCCATGTAGAAAGGCATGCCTCACTAGCCACACCTATGCACCAGAACAAGCAAGGTAAATAGTTGTCATACCTTACACCTTCAGTATAGTCACTCCCGAGAAGTAGTGCCATGCGAATTAATTTTTCTCTGTTCAATCCAAGCTCCTTTTCAACATCCTGAAACATTGATAAAATTTAAAGAACAAGAAGAAGAAAAAAAAAACAGAAATTTATTCATGGGCACCAGAATTAGCAGATACTGACCTCCATGAAGTATGTCTCTACGTATTTGCGATCATCAAATATATTCTTGTAAACACTGCGTGCCCCAAATAAAAAGACATCAGAGTCATCGGTCACAACACCATCAACCAGTTTTGAGAGTTCCAAGTATGCACATTGTGCCTCAGCTTCCATAGGAGCAATAATATATGGCAAGCCAAACATTTGCAGTAGTTCCTACAGGGCATCAGAAGCATGAGAAACATAAGTGTTTAACATACTACAAGGAGTAGAAAATCACTAATCAAGAGGTATACCTATATGGAATGAGAAAAGGAAAAATTAAAAAGCAAAGTTAATTATCACATCTGTCTGAGCAAAAAATGTTTCAAAAACCTTAACAATAAAATGCATATTATTAGGATGAAGCCGCGGCCAGCTGGTGCCTAAAGCATGTAAAAAGTAACCACTAGAAAAGTTTAAGATCTTATGCAACAGTTTAAGATACAGACACATAATGACGAGTGCAGTTAGATTTACAAATTTACAGTATTTTTACTTAGACTAAAGTCAAAGCTAGTTACAACTGAAAAGCTAACTTACTGCAATAGGCTAATGAACCTTATATTGGGCTGTGGGCTTTCTCTGATAACATATCCAGTATTACAACACTTACTATACCACACTATAAACCAGACAACTCTGAAGCTTATCTCAAATATTGATATAAGCACTCTAATTCCGTTCGGGAGTTTCCGAGTTTGCAGTGGAGAGGAGATGAGGGCTTTGGGGGGAGGGAAAGAAAGAGAAATGTTCCACCTTATTTGAGAGTGATTTTGTAGGGAATGATAAGAGAATAATTATGATTGATATTATTTTTAAGGATACCAAAAAAGGAAGTTATAAATTGAAAAGGAAACTTTTTTGACTTTTAATGGATTGATTACACAATTTTCAATGCAATAACTACTATATAACTTCCTTTTTTAGTATCCTTAACCGGCGGTGGGCACCAGTTAGCATTTCCCTTTTTATTTTGGAAGTATTATAACAATATGGAAAGGATTTGAAGAATTTTTATAAATCTTCCTCGTATACATTTTTTTAGCTCCCACCAAATTAAGGCCCCGTTTGTTTTAGATTTTTTTTATAAAACAAATCACTTTTGTCATTTTTAAGTGTTTGTTTAGGATTTTTAGAAAAATCATTTTATCAAAAAAATTTATTTCAACTCTAAAATGAAAAGCTATTAGGGGCCCGTTTGTTATAGATTTTTAAAAAATGGATTTTTCTTTGTATTTCTAAAAATGGATTTTTTAGAAATTTTCTCAAAAATAGTAGAAGTTATTTCAAACTCATTTGACATAAGTTAAAAATGAGATTTTGACATTCACTAACTTAAATATTCATTGTTAGATATTTTACAAATTAAAATTACATATTTTTTCAAAATAACATCTTCCAAAAATGATTTTTATGAAAAGCTATTTGAAATAGCTTTTTGTTTAGAGATTTTATCAAAATTTTAGTATCCAAAAAAAATTATAACAAAATGATGAAATACTAAGAATTACATTTTAAGATAAGCTATTCAAACAGATTTTTCATTCAAAACTTTGCTTAAAAAAAATTTTGTTAAAAAAATTATAGCAAAAATATATTACACTATAAAAATCTATTTTAGAAAAAGCTATAACAAACGGGGCCTAGGATTAGCTTTTCTCAAAATCAATTTTTTTCAAAAATAAGGAGGTAACACATGAACTAGTTAATAATCATTTTTTAAAAAAAGTGATCTTTTTGGGTAATAAACAAACACAAGTAGCTTCAGATTTTTTTTTAAAATATCTAGATTTTTCTAGCACAAAATCTATATTTTTTTAAAACTAAAACAAACGCACCCTAAGGGGATTTTGTTGCAAGATATGTGAACTCCCCATTTTGTAGCTCTCCCCTCCCTTCCTAAACTCCCAAACAGATCCTTAGTATCTCTGTCAGAACTAGTTTTAGGTAAAACATCTAGTATTGTACAATTGTTTTGAAATTCTAGTTTCATGTGTGACAGTAACATTTCTATACATACTCTTCTCTGAAAGAAAAAAGTTCCATCCTAGTTGCCCTTTTCAATGCTGATTATTTGCTTCCCTATTCAGGAACAAAATCATGTTGTGTTAAATCAGTGTCTCAAGAATGCAAAATACGAACTAGACTTTGTTTTTAGACTGTTATTATGCACATATCTTCAATCAAAATTACTTGTTAGTGTTTAACAGGTGTTTCTGTTGGCAGGGGAAAACTAAACTGGCAGAAAAAGCATGAAACACCCAACATCGTTTTTCCTTAAAAAAAAGTAACGGTTATTCATGATTAGATGATGTATAGACTAACTTCAATTTCTCACCTGACATTCAGTGAATAATTCACTGTCAACGGACTCTGCATTACGCTCAAGCTTCCTCTGCTCATTTTCTAGGTTCCTATATTCCCGATCAAGAATTTGCATTTCTTCATTCAATTGAACCTCATCCAATTGTACAGGAAAATCTCCTGGGGTGCTCATCGAGCCTTGGGAAAAGTTAGTAGTCCTTTCCATAGACAAATTTCCATCATTGTTAACTGAAGGCAATTTTAGCTCCATATCAATGTCTTTTTTAGCTCCTTTTAAGGATGCGACCATGGAAAGAATAGAAGTATTTGTATTGCCAGTAGAATTACTCATTGGTTCAGATTCATTAATATGCTTATTTTTCTCCTCTTCAGTCACACCAACGTTGGACAAATTGTTACAACAGAAAGACGTTTTACCATCATTATGATTATCCAATGATTCCTCTGCAACAATAGGATTAGGAACTTCATCCATCATCATGGCAGTTGTATCTGAAATTGAATTTTCAGAAATATCGTGTCCATCCAGTTTGCTAGGTTCGTTAATCAATGTATCTGTGTCATTGGAATTAATTGCCACAAATGACTTTGACTGACTTCCGTTGAAATGGGAAGTTTCTGGGTTGTTTCTAGTCACATAATTTTCCCTTTTGTCTCCTACAGTTTCATGTAATTCACCTTGTTCATTATGACCTTCCCTAGGCAAATTGGAACCCACCATATTATCATTTAAATCCATTGGGTTTGAGCCAAAACCACCGTTGTCACCATGTTCTAAATTAGGATCTAATTTATTCTCATAAGCACTTGAATGCTCGTCTGAAGATGACACGTATTTAAGTTTCCCATCCCGTGTACTCTCAATACTTCTCCTAATCGCCTCCTGTAAATCAGACTCCTCTTCCAAGCGCCCTTTTGATGCCACCTTTCCCGACTCAGCTGGACACAAGGTACTTGTAGTGCCATTACAATCCCCTTCTTCCCATTCTACTTCACTATCATTATCATCATTATTATTATCATCATACTCACCTGAAGACTTCAATCCCATTTCATTATATCCAGGAAAAATTGTATTCTTATCCTGAACAGGTTCTTCTTCCCAATCACAATCTGAATCAGAACCAGAAGGTTGATCATTCACCACAGTATCATCAGCATGAGAGTGCTCCATAGATATTCCTCCTACTAAACTGGCAAATATATCATCCCCACCGCTTGCAAATTCATTCTTGCAATCATATTCAAAGGATATCTCTATAGAAGTATCCTTACCAAGCATTAATTTCTCATTTTCCACATTCTCTCCAACTAATTCTAAATTCAACTCTTGTGCTTTACCACTAAGCTGATTCCCAGAACCTTCTAAAGGACTATTATCTGTATTAGGCACTGTTTCAATGTTACCAACCTTGTTCACATATGTCCTGTCATGCTCAATCTCCTTCATCAAATCCAAATTCCTTTGTATATCGCGGGTCATACGCATCCCCATAGCTCTTGACCTACTAACTCGAAACCGACCCCTCTCATCTAGATATGTCTCAATACTTTCATCAACAGGCTCACTAGAATCATTACCAACCAATCCAGCTGAAGTCTTAGAAACATTTCCTGCTGCTATGTTATTTACAAAATTATGTGAAGGATGTGTTCCCCGTTGCATTTGTTGTGTATCTTCAACATTTCTCTCTAATCTGGTGGAGGCAAGTCCTCTGAAATGTTAAGGAATGCAAAGATAAAAGTTATCAACATTGAAAATATAAAACATCATATGCACTGGAAAAGCTCCTGAGCATGTCAAGGGCAATAATTATTGAGAATGGCATTTTACATTCTTACCAACCAAAAAGCCCAAATCATTGGAAATAGCGTTACTCACTGTTTGTCACCGTAAAAAGATGACGAGAATATATACTCTCGGTTGGCTTCAGATGCAATCCGTGAAGTTTGTACCCCACCTACTCCTCCTCCAACAGAAGCCTTCTGCACTTCATTTATCTCGCGACGGAAAGCAACAGTTTTAAGGTAAGCTTCTATTTGTAGCTCAGAGAACTTTGCAGGATCCTGAAAGAAGCCAATTGGATGACGTGCATTATTCCTAATTTCACATAGATGATTCCTAATTTCACATAGATGTATACTATCTATGCACCCATTAGTATCAAGGAAATGTAATTTTCTTATAAAAAAGAATTAAAAAGATATAACGGTTTTAGAAGTTTAGAAGATAGTAAATAGAGAAAGAAAACCATCAAGCACCGGCATAATGTCAAACTAAATCACTAAAAGAACATGGAGATAATCTAACTTGTTACTGTCAATGAAGTTAGTAGACAGCTTAAAATCTGTAGTAATGACTTGTAAAACTGCATGAGGAACATGGTCACCCACTTTGAGAGATATAAAACAGCTAATGGGAAACCATTACAAAGTATCAACTAAACCCTAATATGGCTAGGAATCAGAATATCCCATTTGCATTAAAAGTTTGAGTTGAACATCCTCAATCAAAGGTTCCATTATTACATTCAATAAAATGAGTAGTCTTCCAAATTTTCAGTGCAACGAGCTCAACTAGCAATTGACCAATAAGATCACTCATCGCTCAAGCCTGCTCTGCTACAACTCTAGAATCAACACTCTTCTTAATGCTGTAAAAGCAACTCTTCTCTATTCTCTAATTTCTTGCAAAAACAATACTAACTAAAATATATCTTGTAAATGTATGAGCTTTATATCCAGAGTCCAAACTTCACATTTAGTTTACAAGTTCAGTTTCTAAATCACCTATTGTATAGCATGGAACCCCAAAAGGTTTTACTACTTTTGGTATTTAAGACTACCAGTATGTGATAAGTTGCTTGAACATCAACATAAATACCAAAATAGAAGTCAAATTAGTACCAACACCGCTGTTATTAAATAGCAGCTACGGAAGCACCATGGCATTGAGGTTTTCCAGCAAACTGCCATTTTATGGCTGTTAAGAGTCCCTATTGTAATCAACACATAATGAATAGAGGACTAGTTCCGAACATTGGGAGTTGGGATGGATATTAGTCATAGAAATTGCTTCAGCTGAGCTGATTGATGTTTCTTACTTGTAAATGGTAGATTTTAATTTAATTATTACATAAAAAAAAATATATAATTACTTAATATGTACAATATTTTCCAAGTTTAATTTTTATGATACTTTCCAATCACATATGTTTCACATTTCAAATGCATGTGAATTCTTTACACCAACCTTCTTGACTTTTTGATACTTTTGTCTGTTCTCTGCCATCAACCGCTCTCTCATCTGCAGAATAACTAGTCAATAACTAATATCTGGATAAACGAAAAGGTTATTAAGCTAAAACTTACATTACCAACTCAATTACCTGAACAAGCAGGTCAAGTTGCATTGATGGAGGCAGAGAGGCCAGAACAGCTGGATCAACTTCACTGTGCATAGATGGCTGCCAAAAAAAGCAATTGAAATAAAAACACTATTCTTCTTTAAGAATAAATGCTACATGACACCACAATTTTCAAGTTTGGAGTAGAGGATGGTGTATGACGGATGGCCAAATTGCCACCTATGGTGACGCCATGCCATGTGCCCTGCACAAATTGCCTATAGCGGCTGGCACATCATGCGCCACGACACTCCACCACGGCTGCTATTTTCCAACATTGTAAGCAAGCACGACTTAATATAAATGTGAAATTTGAAATCATTGTGATTTCCTATGTTAAGATTACCAAAATGGAAAATGACCAAGTTGTTTCCTGAAATACATTCAGAACAGACCAGAGTTAAATAACTCAAACACAGTAGAAATATAACTAACCAGTATCATCTCTTCGTCTTCATCTTCATCATAGTTACCATCCTTTTCCTTATTGGTGGAATCCCCGAGAGAACTTGAACTTGTTACATTTTTTACTAACTTCGCATTTTCCTCCATATCGATACATGCGGCTAACCTAATGGGGGATCATCAAAACAACCCTGATCAACCAACAAAAGACACTACAATTTCGAAATTATGACTTTTTATTCGGCTTACATTTCATCAATTCTGTTTTGATTGTCACTGCTTGATGTCCCATTGACGTCACATTTTGAGCTGCACCCAACCATGTCAGTTTCATTGAAAATAATCCCTTTACCCTTGCCACAATCACTGACCCCATGTCTTATTTGGCTGTCAACTTGCTTCATTAGTCCTTCTGCTTTCTTCCCTTTGAGCTATTATCAAACAATATACTAAAATGTTTTAATATATAAACCAAATGAAAGACGATATATCATAATATATGTCCAACTGACAATGATGTTTTCAAGTAAATATTATCTAAACATCGAATGATTTATCTGATCCTTTTATTGCTTTTCATTTAATATGTTAGTTAAAAGGGTAAGAAAATAGAAATTGATAAAGGGGAAAAGGCAAGATCATCTAATATCTCACCTGCGCAAGAATATCAAGTTGCATCGAGTGTGGCAGAGCAGCTAAAACAGCTAAATCAACTTCCTCATTGGCTGTGAGCTGAGAGGAAAAATATTACATATATTGAAACGAGAAGTGAAAAAGATTCAACAACAGATTCAGGAACATCAACAGAGAAAATTACAGCTTATTAAAAATAAACAGAGAAATTTACAATATAACAGATTAGTTACCAAATATTTACTTAATAACCGCAATAACTCAACTATTTACAATGACTCTACTATTTACGTTTACTTTCTCAAAAAGTATAAGTTACACGATAAACAAAAAATGGTACACAATAATAGAAAACCATATAATTGCAATTCCTACTTTGTAACCACTTCATCTTTTTGGAAACATACCAGTATAGTCTCTTCGTCTGCATCTGAAGAATTAATTACAGTAGATGTCATTCCTTCTCTGGATCGTATTTCATTTTCCTCGGCAGCTATAGATGCTGCCAACCTAAATTAAGTCATCCAAACATTATAGGAAGTCACTGACCATGTTCGAGATTATTTATATTTTGGAAAGAAAAAAAAAAACTCATGGAACTTATATATGAGATACTCCGTGGCTTTATGTATATATAATTCATTTGGGATGAATATAGGTGGATTACATTTCATCAAGCTCCTCTTGGTTGCAACTTGACGATATTTTAGTCTGCGGTGGATTTCTGTCCTCCTTAGCAACAGAAAGAGATGCAGACCTAAATCAATAATTAAAATATTGAATAAAATTCTGATAGAAAGAAGCCTCAAAGATTTACAACAGTATATGCAAATTACATTTCTTCTAGCTCTTTTGTGTGACTTCTCTCTAAATGACTACCGACAGAGTCCATTTGATTAGATTTTTCCTGGGACTTCTTGCCACTCTTTTGCGTCAACCTCTGGTTCTTAATATCATCAGCCAGCTCTTTCAACCTCAATGCCTTTAACTGTCAAGAAATTAAAAAAAAATGTAAAAATAAAAAAATAAAAAAAGTTAAGATAGCAGAATACATATTCAATGCAACGTCTTCCATTAGCGAAAATAGTGATAAATTCATCTTCCAAAGATACCTGTGACCCATAAAAACGCATATACTTCACAGCCATAAACTAAGGTTCAATATAAATTCCAAGATTTTCACTTTGCAACTAACATAGAACTAAGTACAAGTGTCCCTCTAAAATCACAAAATCGACACATTTCCCCAAGCAAGCGAACAAGTTACAAAGGAACAACGATAATCATCCAAGGCATGCTCGTTCGAGTTTAGGAGGTAAGAAATTAGACGTAGCGAAATAGAGTCCCGGAAAGGTCTTAATTTTTACTCATTGCTGATAGTAAAGTGTAAAATCTAAAAGTCACTTTGGGTCCGAAATGTGTATGCCAAAGTGTAAACAAATTGCACTCAACTTCAAATTTTCCAAAAAAAATTATGTTGACAAGCAAATCTGAAATAACTTTTTCTTCTACTGAAACTTAAATACAAAGCAAAAGCCTGCCAAGTGCCAAGCCTTAAAAGTTAATAGTAAAAACATTTTGACCGAGAAAACATTTTGTAGTTTCCATTTTCTGAATTTACTTTTAATTACATAACTGCAACAGAAATAGTAAAAAATATCTCGGTTTTTTTGATACAAAACTGAGAAACATGTCACTAAAAGTGAATATACAACATTCATCAAAAATTAATAAAAGAGAAAAGTGATTAGACACCAAGAAAAAAGAAAAAAATTCTGAAACCAATTGTATGCCCAGTGTAACTAAACGAATGTTATGTAGCACCAATACTTCGGATTGAATGAGTGTATGGTGTTCGACATGTGTTGGTAATTCATATTGAAGGTATGTCTAGTATTCAACATGTGTCATGAATTCGTAATGAATATGTGTCTGGCATTCAACACGTGTCAAAAATTCGTATTGAAGGTGTGTCTAGTCTAGTATTCGCCATGTGTCGATATCCAATACAACACTGACACATGTGGTTATGTTCGATCAGTTACGATTTCATAAAGAGATTAATTTTCATGCATTGTCGGTGTAAAAAGCTTCAGACAGTCCCACATCACAAACAATCATGTGTTTGACTTTAAAGTGGTTGTGAGCAAGGACTTAATTCATATGCAGTTTTACACTTTCAGTTAATCACAATCGTCAGATCAATAGAAACATTTGACTACTAACTTAACCACCTCAAGTCACACATATGATTGGTTGTGATGGATTGACAATATTAAACTTTGTAGACCGACAATGAATAGAAATTACACACTATGATTAAGAGTCAAGAGAAATGTTATGAACACTCTCTTTCCAACACTATCTTAACACTCGCTCACTTACTGACACTCTCACCTATTAGTGAAATTCATGTAATTCTCACCGGTTTATGTAGTGTCGAACCCACAATGATTTCATTCGATACGAGAATAAGTGTTAAAGAGAGTGTTGGACAAATAGTGTTCCTGCACTACTCGAACAGTGTAAAAAACTCGTTTTCAAAGTGTTTGACCCACAATGATTGACGATTATAATTGATTGACAGTATAAAAACTTTCTTTACACTGACAGAGTTACTATTATTGTCTACCTATCACTATTCGGTGTCCATGTCTATGTTCCGCGTGTTTCATTCATTGTTGATAGCAAAAAAATAAAAGGCCTTACGTGATTGAGAAGCAATTTCTCGGCAGTCTTACGAACTTTCGCCTGAGCATTCTCCCGCTGCCTCCGACGAGCAATAACAGTCCGCCGCTTCAACGCCGGCGTACCACCGTCAAAAACGAAAACCGGCTTCGTTCTAAGAAACAAAAGCTTACAAATACGACGGAAGAATCCAAGCAAATGAGCGTTACGAACCATTTCACCTTTCTCATCACGCATCGCTTTGATAAACTGTACCATCCATATACTCGCGTCTGAAAAAAAAAAAGGAACACGATTGAGAGAGGATTGAGAGGGATTAGGGGAATTAAGGTTTTGAGGGATTTACCGACGGCGAGTGTTTTTCCGGCGAGGGTTTCGACGGAGACGCGGCGACCGACGGGGGAGAGTAGTTCCCAGAGACCGTGAACTCCCATTTTCCGGTTGAAAACGATATGTTGTTGATGTCAACACAGACAAGAGAACTAAATATTTTGTAAGGAATTATGTACGGGTAACTTATAAGTATCGATATCTATTTGATATGCCTCTGTAGGTGTTGGAAGATCGTGAGACAATATGTGAATCATCAACTTCGTCTTTGAATTTGCAATGAACAATCGATTTTGTCCTTTAATTTGTCGAAATATCAAATTAATCATTGAATTTAATTCCTCCTTTCAATATTTCTGGAGACTGATGTGTCAATCTGCATGTTGTATTGTGATGTCCACATGTCATCAACAGTCTTCCATGTGTAAATGGACTATTTTGATGGAAATGTTACAAATTTCACTTTTAACTTTTCACTTTCAATTCTTTTCTGTTTTTCCTCTTTTACACATCCTTCCATCCTCACATTTCATTCAGAAACATCAAACTAGTCCCGGACTCTTCTCCTTTCCACTAAAACCTTCACCATCTTCATCTTCATCTCTCAAAAATCATCATCTTCATCAATCAACGTTGGAAAAGATACCGTTTTGAAGGAAGATTTCGTCGTCAATAAAGGTAAAGTCGTGCATGTTCGTTTTCCATTCACTCTTGTTTGTTTTCTCCGATTTTTGTGACTATTTTTTTATTTTCGTTTTCATGTTTAAACTTCGTTTAATGTTTTCTTTGTTGTTTTTTGTGACTGTCGTGTTTTTGTGACCGTTTTTATTATTATTCATTGTAGGGTTTTCAGTTTAAGACTTAAAATTTTGATGTTTTTCTGGTTGGTTACTAAAATTGATGAACATGAGATAAGTAATGAAGGGAATTATTGGTTGATTAACACAATTAATAAAAAGGGTATCTTTCCTATGCTAGTGAATTCATATTTGCATTTTGTTGTTGTTTTGTTTGTGATTATGACTAATGTTGCCAAAATCTGTAGTATGGAAGAAAATATCACGCTAATCATGCATCACGGTGGGGATTTAGAGCGAGATGAGTATCAGAGGCTTCAATATGTTGATGGTGAATTTTGTGTTTGGGAAAAAGTGGATGTAGATGAGTTATGTTTGCGGGGCATTGAAAAGATGGTGAAACATTGCAGAGGTTGCTTCAAGGTATCTAAATTGTGGTAAGAAGGGCTGCAAGAAGACCAAAGAAGAACATGAGAAAGGATGGCGATGAGGAACCTGTTTGTGGAAGTAACTATTAGCTGGTATTTTCACCAGCCTCATTTAATATGGTCAACATTAGTTGACTTTTACTCTTTGCAGGAATCGAAGTATTCCCTTCAATCAAAGGAGTTCGACGAGATGTTGGACTTAGCATTAAAAAGTCTCAAAGCCTTGAAGTTAGACAAGATACGAGTCAAGAAGCAAAACCGTTGAAGTCGAGCAAGCTGTCTTTGAAGCGGGAAGATTCAAATTTAAAAAATAAAATAAAAAATGATTTCCTCAGAGGAGAACGTGGGAGACAAGCGGTTGTTTACATGGAAGGAGTGCTGATCGTGGAATTAGTTTCTTTCCACTTATTTTCTATGTATAAATAGTAGTTTTCCATAGGAAAAACGAGTCGCAAATCACCTATACATAATTCTAAAACACTCGAAGTACATGCGCGAGAGAAAAGTGTCATAAAGAATGTATGTAAAAGATTTGTCGAACAACCTTTATTTTTAATGCATTGCATTTTACCTTTCCTTTAAGTTTCTGCAATTTAAACTTAATGCATTTATCTTGCTTTTAAAAACCTTTTTTTGTCGAAAGACGCCACACAGTCTCGTCCCGTTAAGCAACCTACAAACTCGATGAACGCACATAAACAGAATGCACAACATATCCTACGATTTCTGGTTTGGTCCTGCTCGTAATAATAAAAACCAGCCTGTATTGTTTACCAAAAACATCGGTAAACAAATTGGCACGCCTAGTGGGACCCTGTTTGTCCATCTTTTTTCAAAAACTTTTTCAAAACCTTGGAGAGAAATTTCCATTGTATTTTTAAAACCTTGGAAAGAAATTTCCATTGTAGTCTTTTTCAAAACCTCGGGAAGAAATTTTCATCGTAGTTTTCAAAACCTTTGAAAGAAATTCCATTGTGCATTTTTTCAAACAAAAACCTTTGGAAGAGATTGTTGTAATCTTCCAAAAAATTACAAAACTTTTTCTAAAAAAAAATGTTTTCTAAAACCTTTCTTGTGGAATCGATCTTTCTGAAGATTAGCGACTATTTTCAGTAAAACTTTTCCTAAGGAAAATCCGCATTTTTGTGCATGCATTTACGAAGTGGTAAAACTTTGAATAAAATGACTAAATCCGTCAATATTGTTGCTTCTATGTCATCACAATCATCGCAATACTCTTCACAAGCACAAATTACACGAACATCCGCCCCTGCAATGGATGTAAGCGTACCAACGGCCTTGGGGGCAATCATGGACATGCCGGTTTCGACGAAAATCGGAGTAACCGCTCCAAATGTAACCGCAGAATGAAAATCGACCAAACTCCCTAACGAGGGAATCTTTCCATCTGACCAAAAGACAATCGAGCATCCACCTACCGAACACAAATCACTCTACCGCCAAACTTGTCTGGCTATGAAACAAAAATCCTCGGGAAACAGCGAGCGCGTCCCAACACCCGCTCGCCCAATTCTCATAAGTATTATAGATGTCCAAGACAAACGGTTCCCAATGAAGGTGAGAAAAACACAAGAAGGGGGTTGAATTGTGTTAGCTTTTTCTTCGTTTTCTCCTACTGAAGTCACTGATCAGAAGCAGATAGAATTCAGCTTCTGATGTGATAATCAGAATCTAAATGCAGCAGATAAAAACACAGAGAGAGAGAGAGAGAGAGAGAGACGAAAGACACAAAGCAATTATACAAGTTCCATCCACAAACCGGAAGTAGTGTTGTCCCTCTTGCACTTCCAATGAGAGTTCACTAAAATGTAATATCTTATTACAACTACTCACTGCTACAACTAGCAAGAGACTTCAAATTACTCAAGCACAACTGCAAGAGATTTCCTATGCTCAAGAACTTAATCAAGAGACTTCCTATGCTCAAGCACAACTGCAAGAGACTTCTATTCAAACAGAATTACAAGGAAATTTGTTTGAGGTTGAACACTTGATATACAATCAGTGGTGTTCACAATACAAATAAGATACATACTCTTAAGACTCTGGAATTTCTAAGATATGAACTAGAAATTCTAAGTGCACTTTTGATGTGAAACAATTTCATCAGAGTTTTGGCACTTGTAAAATTGTTGTATGATTCTTATATATCAAATTGTAGGTCTTCACTCCTTTATATAGAGGTGTGAAAGATATGTTGTTGATTGCCAGCACATCAAAAAAAAGTCGTTTGAAGCTTGATCAAATCACCAATTATCTGTTGCCTGATTTGGTTATTGTCCTATGAAGGATCAATTTTAAATCCATTCCAAGTCTGGAGGAACACCGTTATAGGCACAGTTGTTGTTCTTGTACTAGCAGACACAAAAACAGAGTAGTGGAGATAGTGGTTGTACACTTCGTACAAATATCCTTTTTCAACGCTCTCAACTGAATAAGCATCCAATTCCTTCAAATCCATTTGAAATAGTCGTTGTTTTATTCTCCCAATCTTCTGTAATGATAGGCGTGATTCAATCATCATTTGAATAACATTTGAAGTTCTTCAGTCTTCTAGCTTCTAATGATCTTCAGAACCACTGATGACGTCAGCTTCTGGTGAACTGCTTCTGAAGAGGTGTTTGTGATGACGCCAGCTTCTTCAGAACCGCTTGTCTTCAGAACCTCTTTCTTGCAGTACAAGCTTCCTTCTTGTTGATTCCATTGCTCTCTTTTGTTCTTCCAGAACCTATGCTTAATTCAAAGCACTGAAAACATTTTGTCTATGGTTCTGCACACTTGAAAAAATATTAGCATATCCAATTGACACTTTTAATACCTTGTTATCATCAAAACTCAAAGGGTAATGTTAAACACATTTTGTTCCAATAATCTCCCCCTTTTTTATGATGACAAATACTAGTATTTAAAATGTTCAATTGTTGTTAGTCTAATTAACAAGTTGACTTTAACGGTATGAGGTTTGTAAGCTCCCCCGGAGTCAAATAGTACTTTAAGGTGAGGCTTGTAAGCTCCCCCTGAATTCTATCTATGTTAATTAAATTCATCATTAAAAACGTAAAACTTCTCAGAATAATCTCACATAACATTAATAGACTAAGAGATGAGAAGAAGGTCCTATTAATTCAACTTGTTTAAATTAAATTAATGGGGCTCAGAGCCTATAAATAAATACTATACATCTACTCCCCCTTTTGTCATCAACAAAAAGATAAAATAAAAGACAAAAAGAAGAGATGAGAAAAACATAGTGAGAAAATAATAACGATAAAACATGTTCAGAAGCAAATAATGTAGTCAGAAGCAAAAACATGCAAAAATAGTATTCAGAAGCACAAACTAAAGACAGAAATAATAGAAGGTAAACAAGCTAAAAAATTGATGTGTAATCTAAGGCTTGGCTTGTTTCTTCACCATTTCCATCAAGTTTTGTATCAAGCTGTTTGTTTTCTCTGATTGCTTCTTCATTTCTTCTTTGAACTCATTGTTACTCTTGATCAGATTTTCTTCTCTAATTCTTGCTTGCTCCTGTTGATCCAACATCTTTCTCTGAAGTTCAGAAACCAGCACTTTGTGCTCAAACAAGGCTTTCTTCAGTTCCTTATTTTCATTTTCTAAGACAGAATCATCTTTTAGCTTATTAAGAATAGGAGCATCTGAAGTCAGAATCTTCAACTTAGTTAACCATCTCAAATCTGGATTCTCAGAATGCACACTAGAAGAGATGATGCTTGAAGCACCCAAATACATAGGTGTGTCTGATAAGTACATTATGCTCTTCTCTAGAGTTCCGTTGAGCTCTATTTCTTCCATATTCATAATTACTCCCTTGAACCATTGTTGAAGATCAAGCAATGCTTTGTCATGAGCTTCCAAGGACAGCTTGTGAAGTTCACACATCATGTATTCCACTCTGTTCCTTAGAGAGTTCCACTCACTGACATAGTCCTTCTCATGAATATAGTTGTTTATGGTCTTCACCGATTTGTTTAGGTCTAAGAAAATCTGTTCACATGCATCTTTTAATATAGCAGAATCTAGCAATAGGGTAAGAGGAACAGTGAAATCATTGAGTTGAGGAGTAATAGAGGAATAGGGTTCAGAGTTAATGATGGTTGAAGTATTGCTTTCAATAGCAAGAGTTTGGTTAGGTACAAAAGGTGGATCATTGACATGTTCTAAAATAAATGATTAGGATGAGGCTAAAGTTGTTCCAATTTGAGTGGGAACCTCATTCGCAACATGTTCTATGATCATTTGTTCAGGTTCAAAAGGGTTAAGTGTAGTCTAAGTTGAAGGTTGAGCTACACTTATAGGTTGAACATTAAGAATCTGTTCTTCTGATCGAGAGAAATGTTGATCAGAAACAGATTGTTCAGGGAATGGTGATCTCTTCCTGGCTATGTTTCTGAGTGCAATGCCAAAAGATATGTTTGAATGAGTTGCATTGAGATGGTATGGCTGATATTCAGAATGAATAACCAGTTCAATGCAGGTGTTTATGGCCATTTCTGAGTTAAGTTCTTGTTGTTGGGGGCTTTCTAAAGTAACTTCATCAGAAGTTAATTCAGAGGCTTTTTCTAGGTTTGGCTCACAAGTTTGGGTTATTGGTTGAGGTTCAATTGATGTAGATGTAGTGGGAATGTCAGAGTCAAGAGCAATTGATTGAATGGGATTCAAGAAATCAGGTCTACCTCAATGGCCCTCAGGTAGTCTCTGACCTACATCTATGTGCCTTTGAATAAGGTTATCTATTCTTTCTTGAACAGATGGAACCATAGGAACATATTCACCTGATGAGTTAAGGTTTGATTGTGATGGGGTTGGGGATGTATATGTGCTAGATAAGAGTAGAGATAGTTCAGCATCTATTATATTTTCAGAAGCATTGTGAATAGAATCCTTACCTTGATGATCTTCAGTAGCAGCATCTGATGCTTGTTCTTCAATTCCTGAAGCTTCTACTCTTTGAATTTCAGTTGACATTTTCAACAGATTCCCAACTTCTACTGATGCCAATTCCTGAACTTCTTCAGCAACTTCTATAACTTTCTGTGCACTCACACCAACATCTTCTCTTAACATGCTAAAAGCAGGAATTTCTATTTCTCTAGCTACCTGCATAGCTTTCTGAAGTGCAGCAGCATCTGCAGCCTTCTTGTTCCTTATTTCTCTTGTCACCAGCCCACTAGCTTACACATCTTATTCTTCTTGCAAGATGTATTGTGACGCCCTTAATTTTCTAACTAAGGTTCTCGTCTTTTTACTAATCTTTGGTTGAACAAGAATGGATCCTGATGAACCAACAGATTTCTTCCCTCCAGTCCTTTGTTCAATGATCTTGATTGGTTCAAGATCTTCAACCTCTTATTGAATAGTTGGCATAGCAGAACCAACTTCAGTCACTTAAGATGCACTCTTCTCTTTCTTAGCCTTTTCCTTCTTGGCTTTCTTTGGTTAAGGTTCAGAAGCTTCTTCATCAGCAGCTTCTGAAGTTGCCTTCTTTTTAGCTTTCCTCTTCTTGGAAGCAACTGGCAAAGAACTACCATACATGGTGTCTGGAATGTCACTGTATTTGATACTTTCCCTAGTAGCTTTCCAATGCTCATACACAAAATGAGCTCTAACATCTGGAGGATCTTGTTTGCAAATAGAAGGAAAGTTATTCATAAGATTTGATAGAATGTTTGACTCCTGCAAATCAGTATCCATTCTAATGACTGTTTTTACTAGATGCATGTTGTAAAGAGTTGAGCCATTGATGTACTTCCCAACCACGGTTTCAAGTTGGTTATCATCAACAGTTTTTGACATTTTAAGGACTTCCAGCATCCCTCCTTGATGGAATATCTCAGATAGCAATCTTCCATAAGGCACAAAGGTTCTGTTCCTTTGCTGACTTTGCTCCAATGCCCATAACATGTGGTGGAAGATGTATCTGGGAAGATTCACTTTTTCAAAAGAGACCAAGTAGTGTAAAAACACTTTATGCTCTAATGAAGGCTGATTTACACCTCCTCATTTGGGTAGAAAACATTCTTGCATCATCTTCTAAAGAACTTTATGTTCTTTTTCCACGTCATAGTACTTTCCATCCTTCTTGCCTTTGAAGAGAGACTGTTTCACCACTGGTATCCAATCACTTGTCTTTTTATTCAAAGTCTTTTTATTCAGATTCCATTGAAAGGCTCCTTTAACACTTCTTCTGCATGCTCTTCCAATCACTTCCTCAGTAATGGTGACTAGAATTCCCATTACATTGGAACGAACTTAGTTCTTCTAAACTTTTTCAGTCCCATTTCAGCCCTTGATTTTCCTTTCAGATTAGGATTAAGCAAAACCAAGTGATCTTATTCAGCCTTTGCAGCATATTTGTCGTAGATCTCAGCCCTTACCCATAAGTATTTTACCAAGTTTTCATAGGATGGTCCATCCAGCATTGAGAAGTACCCTGATAAGTCTTGATATCTCAGATAGCTTGACAAATCACAGTCATGTCGAGCAAGTGATACGAAATCCACTGGATTCTCCACTTGGACTGTTAACTGTCATTCTTCTAGTTTCATTGATCTCCCTTTTATCTGAAGAGATTCTCCAGTATTCAGTTGCATGGAGTTTCCTTGAGTTGAACTTGAAGATGCCATTGAAATTGATGAAGGTTTTAGGGTTCTAAGGTTTTGATTATGAAAAAGAGCGAATTTTGCAGAGATTCAGTCTATAATCAGAAAGTGAAGGTTGTGAAGTGAGTAGTGTGTGTTTTTGTCTAAGTTAGACTCATCACAACATAGGTTAAATACTCTTAAACACTTTAATTGAACTCATAGTACACAAGCTTTGAAGCTTGGAGACAATCCATAAGTTTTGGGTTGACTTAAAAATAGTTATGTGGAATTTTCATAAAATTTCACTAAGACCTCCTTGGAGTATTTTCATCATAACTCAAAACCAAAAATCTTTTTCACGTCAAACCAAAGCCACTGAAAAGCTAACAAAATTATCTAAAACTTTCATGTTTACACCAAAAGCTAATTCAAAACAGAACCGTGTGAAAAAGACGCAAGAACATGAAAAAGGGTATGTTGTCACTGTGCAATTTCGCTGATAGCGAAAATGTTCCAGACAGATTTCGCCAATAGCAAACTTCTAGCGAAATTTTCCCTGCTGTTACGATTTCTGCACCATTTTTCACCCAAAAACTCAAATTTCATCTACCCAAATCCCAAATTTGATAGGAAACATTACCTAGGATTATTCTACAACCTGAACATCAATTATACATAAATTCAATGGATTTTCTACTCTATTAACAACCAATTACGACTTCAAAACCTAATTCCCCAGATTCACAAATTCACAAACAACGACATGTTACACTCAATTTCAGAATTATACAACCAAAAATTAGAGAAAGTTAATCTCACCCTTACCTTAGATTGGTTGATTACAAGGTTCTACAAGCTTTCCCTTCTCTGGCCCTTC